>Jenna_p1__coassemble_1001_pt1 | contig 29048 bp, 30 predicted proteins | sample Jenna_p1__metabat2_low_PE_009 | metagenome-assembled genome bin Jenna_p1
GAAGTCAAGCCGACAAACGCCGACGATAGTGAATGCGAAAATAGGAAGTCGCCAGACGAAAAAGAAGCATTCTTTTCAGAGAAATCTGAAGGGATGCTTCTTTTTTTGTGCCTAAGTTAGTTTTGTCTAATACAGCGGAGTCCGAAAGAAATGCTATACGATTATCTGGAGATTGTCTTTTGCTTAAGCTGACTGAGCCATTTATCGGCTTCAGATCTGGAAAAGAATTCCAAAACTGTTTTTCCTTCTGCTCGGGCTTTGCGCAGCAGATTTTCTATTGAGACTTCTTTATGCTCGTAAAAATGCTCAACATAATCCCTGAAATCCGGATCCAGTATCGTTTCGGTCCATGGCAGATCCGGGCGCTTTGTGCCGATTCTGTTCTGAATGGATTCCATGCAAAGAGCTGTTGGATAATGCAGATAGATGACTGTATCACAGGCATTTATTCTTTCGGGCAGAGTCCGCGCATAATTTCCATCAATAATCCAGTTTTTCTGTGCGATCACTTTAGAGAGTTTCTGGCCGAATTCTTCCTGTCTGATATGCGAACCATCAGATTTGTGCCAGATCATGTCCAGATACACCAAAGGGATGCCGGTTATTTGGCTGAGCTTGCGGCCAAGAGTGCTTTTTCCTGATCCAGGTGATCCAATAATCAGAATTCTGTCCATAGTTAAGATTTTACGCGGTTTGTCGGTAAATGCAGTTTTGAACAGTAAAACCAGACAGAAAAAACCGGCCGATCGCCGGTTTTGGCAGTTCCTGGTTTTCAGTGGTAAGTCTGATGATTTTCCAGGTTTTTTTGTTGATCGTGAAGATGAACGAATCCTGAACAGGCCAGAACGGAAGAAGGAATTCATCAGACAGTTTCTTCAACAAGAATTACAACTTCTTCACTGTCTGCCTCTGTCTGACGGGCAGCTTCCTTTTCTTCTTCGAGCTCGTTGAGGAACTCTTCAATTCTGTCGCAGGCGATTTTGATATTTTCCATGGATGTGGCATAAGAAATACGGATATGGCCTTCGCCATGCTCGCCAAATGCGGTTCCGGGGACAACAGCAATTTTCTTTCTTTCCAGAAGCTGGACACAGAACTCATCTGAAGTCAGGCCCGTTGAAGCAATATTCGGGAAGACATAGAAAGTGCCTTTTGGAACGTTTGTTTTTAAACCCATGCCGTTGAGTCTGGAACAGATCAGATTTCTTCGCTGTTCATATTCCTTGCGCATCGCAAGCATATCCGGCAGTCCAAAGCGCAGGGCTTCAATCGCCGCGCACTGCGCCGAAGTCGGAGCGGACATGATGATAAACTGGTGGACTTTGGTCATCATCTTGCTCAGCTGCGGGTTGCTCAGCAGATAGCCCAGCCGCCATCCGGTCATCGCGAAGGCTTTGGAAAATCCATTGATAATGATGGTCTGGTCACGAAGCTCTTCAAATTGGCCTGGAGAACAGAAGTCGCCGTCAAAAGTCAGTTCTGCATAAATTTCATCGGAAATGATATAGATGCCGGATTCAGCCAGAATTGGAACCAGTTTTTCATAATCGGTCCGGCCCATTGTCCCGCCGGTAGGATTGGACGGGAAGTTGAGCATAATAGCTTTTGTTTTTGGAGTAATGGCAGCTTTCAGGTCTTCCGGCAGCAGTTTGAAATCATTATCCTGGGTGAGGGTGATGTAAACCGGCTTGCCTCCGGCCATCAGAATAGCCGGTTCATAAGCAACATAGTTTGGATCCAGAACAATGACTTCATCTCCCGGATTGAGCAGGGTCCTGAAGCAGAGATCCACGCCTTCCGAACCGCCGACGGTTACCAGGATCTCGGTTTTAGGATCATAATCCATATGGAAGCGATCTCGGGTATAGCGGGCAATTTCCTCGCGCAGTTCAAGGAAACCGCGGTTAGCTGTATAATGCGTTTTTCCGTCCTGGAACGATTCGATGGCTGCATTGCAGATATGCCAGGGAGTAGTAAAGTCAGGTTCTCCCACACCCAGAGAAATTACGCCTTCCATGCTGCTGGCCAGATCAAAGTATTTGCGGATACCGCTTGGCTTAAGATTTTCGATTGTTGTGTTGATTGGTTTCATCAGTAGCTCACCACCAGTCTGTCCTCTTTGGAATCCTGTCTTCCGGCACCCGTCATTACACCGCTTTGCTTGTACTGCTTGAGGACAAAGAGCGTTTTGGTTGAAGTGATGTCTTCGATACAGGCAATCTTATCGGAGACAAACTGGCAGACTTCAAACATTGTCTTTCCTTCAACTAGACAGATGAAATCGTTGTCTCCGGTAATCAGGTACATGGAATTTACTTCCGGATAGCCGGCAATGCGGTTGGCTGTATAGTCATAGCCTTTATCCTTCATAGGACGGACACCTACCTCGATAAAGGCCATGATTTTTTCGTTGCGCAGTGCTTTGTTATAGTTAACGACTGTATGATAGCCGCAGATAATTTTGTTTTCTTCCATCTCGTGGATCGCGTCACGGACTTCGCCTTCATCTTCCTGAAGGATTTCAGAAAGATCGCGGGCAGTCAGACGGGCATCTTTTTCAAGAAGCTCAAGAATATCCTGATAGTTCATAAATGAAATTCTCCTTTCAAAAAGTCTTGTTTCATATTATACGCGATTTGAGAGGCAAAAATACTGCTTCTGCTAGAGCTGGAGCGGTTTTGCGAAGAATTGTACACGGATCGTGCACTCTTCCGGAAGGGGTAATCTTAATTTTTTATTAACGGTCTGAAAGTAATTTTTAAAGATTGCAAAGCAATGATGATAAGATTGAATACAGCTATATATACAGGATAAATGTGCTTTTAATCATCCTGATTTGCGCGGAATGACTTAACATTGACAGCTTTCAAAGCAAAACATATAATTAGCTTGTTATTAAAGGAGGATTTACTGACCATGACAGTAAAAGTTGCTTTAAACGGCTTTGGACGTATCGGCCGTCTTGCATTCCGTCAGATGTTTGATGATCCTAACTACGAAGTAGTTGCTATCAACGACCTGACTAAACCTGACATGCTTGCTCACCTGCTCAAGTATGACTCAACACAGGGAACTTATAAACTTGCTGACAAAGTAGAATCTACTGACGACTCCATCATCGTAGACGGCAAGGAAATCAAAATCTTCAAAGAAGCAGACGCTTCCAAACTCCCATGGGGCGATCTGGATGTTGATGTAGTTCTGGAATGCACAGGCTTCTATACTTCCAAGGACAAAGCACAGGCTCATATCGATGCCGGCGCTAAAAAAGTTGTAATCTCCGCTCCAGCTGGAAAAGATCTTCCAACTATCGTTTACAACGTTAACCAGGAAACTTTAAAACCTGGCGACAAAATTATTTCCGCTGCTTCCTGCACCACTAACTGCCTCGCTCCTATGGCTAAGGCTCTGAACGAACTGGCTCCAATCAAATCCGGAATCATGACTACTGTTCACGCTTACACTGGTGACCAGATGACTCTTGATGGACCACAGAGAAAAGGCGACAAGCGTCGTTCCCGTGCTGCTGCTGTAAACATCGTTCCAAACTCCACTGGTGCTGCTAAGGCTATCGGTCTGGTTATCCCAGAACTGAATGGCAAACTGATCGGTTCCGCTCAGCGTGTTCCTGTTCCTACAGGATCCACAACAATCCTGGTTGCTGAAGTTGAAGGCGAAGTTACTACTGATCAGGTTAACGCTGCAATGGCTGCTGCTGAAAACGAAAGCTTCGGCTACAACACAGAAGAAATCGTTTCTTCCGACGTTATCGGTATGACTTACGGTTCTCTGTTTGATGCTACTCAGACAATGGCTACTCCTACTGGAGATGGCAACACTCTCGTTCAGGTGGTTTCCTGGTACGACAACGAAAACTCCTACACATCTCAGATGGTTCGTACTATTAAGTACTTCGCTGAAATGGATAAGGACAAAGAATAATCTGAATTCGCACACTTCAAAGAAGGCCTTCGGGCCTTCTTTTTTGCTTATACATTCATCATTTTCAAAGCCGTAAATTCTCTGCGAGATTATGGAACTGGCAGAATGAAAGCTCATCTGTATGGATTGCTTTTTTCGGCTTATGACTGCGTCGGCCAATCCAGCAAAAAACGGGTTCGTTTTCTGACCTGGTTGGCAAAAGAGTAAAAAACGGATACATTAATAATAAATTATATCGTCCTTTGCCTGCTTCTTTGTAAGAGGAAAACGGCAAAGGAGAATACAGAAAGGAATGAATCTGGAGTATGGCAATTAAAGAAAGACTGGTCAATGACGAAAGGGACGACCTGACAAAAGATGTCGATGATCTTGATGCAGCTTATATTGAAAGCATGAAGAAAAAGGGAATTAACGAAGATCTGCTGCGGCAGTTTGCTGAACTTTTAAAAGAAGATAAAGCCAATCGCTAAAACTGACACTCTAATTCCTGCCAGCCTTTTCAGACTGCAGGAAATACAGCGGACAACCAGCCGGATGAAATGTAAAAACAGTCAGAATGAGCAGCTTGGATAAACAGACCGCAGGTTGTTTAAGCTTTTCAGACAGATACGAAATGCTTCAGGACTGGGTAGAAGAAGCTGGTAAATGTTTCGATTCAATTCATTGCCTGCTGGATAATCGTACAGTTCGAGGCGGATAATGGCGATCCGCGGCGAAAAAGAGAAAATCTGATATGATAATCAAGGAAGCGCAAGCTTCCTTTTTTTAGAGGAGAAAATAGAATGAAGCTCTATAACAGCTATACACAGCAGATTGAAGACTTTAAACCGATGGAAGAGGGAAAAGTCAGCATGTATGTGTGCGGGCCAACTGTTTATAACGATCCTCATATCGGCAATGCACGGCCCATTGTTGTCTTCGATACTCTTTATAAAACTCTTGAAGCTTTAGGCTATGATGTAACCTATGCTTCCAACTATACCGATGTCGATGACAAGATTATTGCGAAAGCAATCGAAGAAAATACTACAGAAAAAGAAATTACTGACCGCTATATCGATTCGTATAAAGAAGTTCGCAGGCTCCTTGGGGCAAAGAACCCGGATTATACTCCGCGGGTCACAGAAACCATGGACCACATTATCAGCTTTATTGATGAGCTGGTAAAAAATGGCGCTGCTTATGTCAAGGATAACGATGTTTACTTCAGGGTAAATTCTGACGAACATTATGGCGAGCTGTCTCACCAGAAAGTCGATGATCTTCTGGTTGGAGCCCGCATTGATGAAAATGAGAAGAAAGAAAACCCGCTGGATTTCACCCTCTGGAAGAAGACCGATAAAGGAATTCAATGGGATTCCCCATGGGGTAAGGGCCGTCCGGGCTGGCATACCGAATGTGTTGTCATGATCCAGGATGTCTTCAAAAAACCGGTTATTGATATTCATGGCGGCGGCCTGGATCTGAAGTTCCCGCATCACGAAAATGAAGTGGCGCAGTCCCGGATGTGCTGCAATTCCCGGCTGGCCAATACATGGGTTCATAACGGAATGATCAATGTCGGAAAAGACAAAGTTAAAATGTCCAAGTCACTGGGCAATGTGATGCAGGCAAAAGATCTGATTGAACAGTTTGGCGGGCCAGCCTGCCGCTGGATGATGGTCTCAACCCATTACCGGGCTCCGCTGACTATTTCCCAGACGGTTCTGGAAAATGCGCAGAAAGAGCTGGCAAAGATCGAAAAACCTCTTAACCAGGCTCTTTTCCAGCTGTCTCTTGCAGACAAATACGATCCGGAAGCTGCTAAAGAAGAAACGTCCTGGAAAACGTTCATGGATGCCATGGAGGATGATCTCAACACGCCAAATGCGATCAGTGCCCTGCAGGCTGCCGTTAAGGAGCTCAACCAGGCTTTGCGCAAAAGAGATCTGGACTATCCATTATTGAATTCACTGTATGCTTCGATTACGGCCATGCTTGGTGTGCTGGGAATCGAGCTGAATCTTGAACAGCCTGCCCCGGAGCAGAAAGAGCTGTGGAGAAACTGGAAACAGGCAGTGAAAGATAAAGACTTCGCACGGGCGGATGAGTGCCGGAGTGCTTTGATGAAACTGGGCCTTGTCTGATGGAAATTGTTATGGAAAATCCCGTCACCCTGGCGTGGATGGGAGACGCTTTGTACAGTACAAAAGTCCGCAAGCATATTTTGGATGCCGGCGTGCGCAAGGCAGACCAGCTCCAGAAGAAAGCAGCAAAATTCTGTTCTGCTGTCGGCCAGGCTATTGTCCTGGACGAACTGCTGGAAAAAGAGATGCTGGACGAAGATGAAAAGGAAATTGTCCGTCGCGGCCGCAATGCGCATGTGAAAACCTCGGCTAAGAATACGGATTTAAAAACGTACCTGAAGGCAACGGGTCTGGAAGCCCTCTTTGGCTATCTGTACCTGTATCACCATGAAGAGCGTATGGAAACCCTGCTGCAGACCTGTATGGAACTGGGAGATGCATTATTATGATCGTCTATGGAAAGAATGTCTTCGAGACTCTTAAAGACAGTCCCGACCAGATTCTCGAGCTTTATCTGCAAAATGGCATTAAGGATGGCCGGACCAGCCGCATTCTTCAGACTCTGCCAAAGAATATCCGCCTGAAAACCGTATCCAAAAAAGAAATGGATAAAATGACGGAGCACGGTGTCCATCAAGGTATTGCGGCAAGAGTCAAGGACCTTCCTACACTCTCGCTGGATGAACTGATGGAAAAAGCGGCCCGCAAGGCTGAAGAAACCCATACCCTGCCGCTGGTCATTGCTCTGGATGAAATCCAGGATCCGCATAATGTCGGAGCGATCCTGCGCTCGGCGGATGCTGCCGGAGCAGGCGGTGTGATTCTGTGCCGTCATAAAGGAGCCGGCCTGACCCCGGCTGCCGTGAAGACTTCGGCTGGAGCCGCTTATTCCATGCCGGTAGCCACAGTGTCCAGTCTTTCACAGGCATTAAAGAAGCTGAAGGACAATGGCTACTGGATAGCCGGCAGCGACTTTGACGAGACATCCAGCGACTACCGTAAAGGCCTGTATGACCGGAATCTTGTGCTGGTTATCGGCAATGAAGGAAAAGGGATGTCGAAAAGCGTCAAGGATGCCTGTGATTTTAAGGTCCATATCCCCATGCGCGGACAGGTCCAGTCGCTTAATGCTTCGGTAGCTGCTGCGATCCTGATGTATGAGATCCAGAATCAGCGTGAACAGCAGGAAAGTACCAGACAAAACTAGCTGCATTTTTCGCATCTGAAGCGAATAAAGCTGGAATATTGAAAGAAGAAAAGGAAGCGAAACTGAATCAGCAAAACTGAAATCAGTATTACTGAACGGTCTTGCAGCAATACGAACCGGTATCCAAATCAGTAACTGGAGAACGGTATGAATGAGAATAAAGTCAATCCGAATGAGCTGATCTATCTGGCTTTGAGCAATGATGAAGAAGCCTGGAGGCTTCTGTTTGAGCAGCTCAGCTCAGCCACCTGGCATGTCTACCATCGATACTGCAGCTCAATCATGAGCCGCGATGAATGGGAAAGAGAAGCGATGCTGGAAATGCAGAATGCCCTGCTGTATTACCGGGAACGGGAAGGAACAGAATTCCGGACGGTATATTGCACCTACCTGAAAAACCGGGCCAGACGGCTGCTGGTTTTTCGTAAAAAAGGGATTCCGGAAGGAGTAGAAATCTGTCCGATTGAAACAACCATAAACGGGAAGACAGTCAGCGCAGAAAGTGTTTCGGTGCGCAACGGATATTGCCAGAATGTCATTGAAGATCAGGTGATCAGCTATGTAGCCTGCGATCAGCTGCTCGAAGATATCCGGCCTTATATGACAGAAAAGGAAATGAAGATTCTGTCCATGGTCAGGCAAGGCTATCGCCGGACGGAGCTTTGCCGGATCCTGAAAGTTACCGACTTTCTTTATCAGAAGACATTTGAAAAAAGCCGGAACATCTATCGGGAACTGGAAAAGAAGCGTCAGGCCGGCCAGATCCGCCCTGCCCAGATTCTGGGCTATGATCGAAAAGAGCCGGGCAGTCACACTGGATAGCCCCGGATTGACACAAGTATTTATGAATGCTATATTTAACACTTGCAAAGGGGGTCAAAATTATGGCTGATAAGATTACACTGGTCTGCACTGAATGCTTTTCCCGCAATTATACAACGGAGAAAAACAAGAAAAACCAGACAGAACGTCTTGAGATCAAAAAATACTGCCCAAAATGCAACAAGCATACTTTGCATAAAGAATCCAAGTAGAAAAGGAACTGAATAATGGAAGAGAATAACCTGCTTTCGATGCCTACCTACTCGCCTAAGGCAGTGTGGGCAGAACTGAAGAAAGTACGCTGGCCGTCCTTTAAAGGCTTGATGCAGAGTTCTGGCTTAGTTATCGTATTTACTCTGCTTTTTGGCCTTTACTTCTTTATCTGTGAAATGGCCGCATCCGGGCTTGTAAGCTGGATTGTTTCCCTTTAGAAACTGTTTTGCATTCGAGACTGGATTTATAAGCTGTATGCAGCAAGAAAAGGAAAAGCCTTCAGGTTCGATGGATCTTCATCCTGTTCATCGCATCCTGGAGGCTTTTTGCTTTGTGCGTTTATTCATTTTTCAGAAACGGAGATCTCAGAATCTTAAACGGCTGAGATCAGAGTATCAGCCTGCAGGCAGCCATTGGGCTGGCCAGGCTGATTTTCTGGCTTCCTGCTCTATAATCTGGGCAAAGGTCTGCTTTTGGGCGACCATCTCTTCAAGTCTGGCAGCGATCTTTCCGGGGATTGTATTCGGATCGGATGCCTGGGGATGCTGCTTCACGATATTCAAGGCTGTTGGCAGCCCGACAACATCGAGAATTTCAAAAGGACCATGCGGCGCTCCGGTACCCAGCTTCCAGGCTTCATTGATTGTGTAAGCATCAGAAACATCTGCCGCAAGCAGAGCCTGGGCGGAATCGAGCAGGGGAATCAGCATGGAATTCAGCAGATATCCGGCCTGCTCTTTTTTAAGAACGAGCGGAATCATGTTCATGGCTTTAGCGTAGCTAACGGCTCTTTTCATGGATTCCTGGCTGGTCTTTGGCTGCGGCATGATTTCGCAGGTGTTATTGGCCCAGATTTCATTGGCAAAATGCATGGCCAGAAAACGGGATGGATCCGGAATAAAGCCGGCCATCTGGCTTGGCAGAAGGGAAGAAGTATTCGTTGCAATCAGGCAGTTCTCGGGAATAAATGGTGCTGCCTGCTTAAAGAAAGCTTCTTTTTCGGCCAGGACTTCCGGAACGCATTCAATAAGCAGATCAGCCTGTTCCAGGGCTTTTTTCAGGTCGGTTTCATAATGGATATGGTTCTGGGCCTGGGCAATGGCTTTGGCCGGGCTCTCCAGGCTGGCCAGACCGCGATAGTCTTTGGCATCAGCAGCAAGCTTCTCGTAAACAGACTGCAGTTTTTCGATTTTGGGTTTCGTGCGGGTAATGCTGGAGGAAGAGTGCATCCAGAAGGTCACTTCCCAGCCGCATACGGCGGCCTGGAAGCCAATCTGGCTGCCTAAAACGCCGCCCGCAGCCAGTGTCAGTTTTTTCATTCAATCACCTCGCAGTCATGATAATGAACTGACACGGGTTAAGAAAAATCATCTGAACGAAATGATGATTTCTGGCTGATCGCTTGTAAAGCTCATTAGATATCGTTGCTTATCTATACCTCTTCCTGCCATTGAGCCAAACCGCCAGTCAAACATCCAGTGACTGTCGTCCGAAAGATGACTGTAAGATCATCAGAAAGAAGCCAGAAGCCGGCCTGCTGCTCAATTCTTCCCCCGGCAGCAAACAGAAAGGCAAAAAGACTTCAAAACAGTTCGCTGCGGATGATCATCATCAGTCCTGATTGCAGTCCGGCTTGCGGGAAGACAAGCCTGAGTAAACTCTGTTTTACTGACTGCTAATAACCGGCTGGCTGCCTGAAGCAAATATCGCTCCATTTTGGACAAGGACATTTTCGAGATCGTCGATTGAACGAAGATGGATTCCCTGCATGCCTGCATGGCGGGCTGCTTCGACGTTTTCGATGTGGTCGTCGATAAAGATGCAATCCGCAGCATTCAGCCCGGTCTTGTCTAAAAACGCCTGATAGATCGCAGGATCCGGCTTGACCAGCTTCAGACGCCAGCTGGCTGCATAATCTTTGATGGAATCAAACAGTCCCTGACGGGTCAGCTCCAGTTCGGCCTGCTCGGGAAGGTTGGAAAGAATATAGCAGTCCTGCACGATAGAGCGGACCAGTTCCAGGTTTTTCTGGTGAACTTTAAGCTGCCTGGCCCAGCTTTTCATCATCTGCTCAATCTTGATTCGTTTTTCAGGCATTAGAGCTGCGGCTGTTTCAATCATTTCATCTTCACTGACCAGGCCCTGGTCATACCTGTTCCAGAGTTCAGGAAACAGAATACGGTGAATCTGGTCCTGACTGGCTGGATCAGAAAAAAATGAGCGGATCAATGCTGAACTGTCAAAAGTGGACAGAACATTTCCAATGTCAAATACAAATACTTTAGTCATGGCGGTCTTTTTTCCTGCTTTTCTCCCTTATAAAAAAGGCAGCCGCAAAGGCTGCCCTGATGTCGTAAAACTTTTTACAGGAGCTGATCCTCCTGCAGCATAATGAGGCGTTAGTCTTCCTTCTTTTTCAGGTCGGCAAAATCAATATCCGTTTCTGTCTCTTTTCCAAGAATATAAACGGATACCTTGGCTTTTTTCTTCGCCGCATCCATCGAAAGGATTGTTACGGTATTGCCTTTGAGAGTTCCGTTGATGACTTCAACTTTATCGCCGGGGACAAAGTTTACATTGACTGTTTCGGTTGGCTTGCCAATGCGGGCCAGAACGTTGTCAACTTCTTCCTGCGGAACTGGGAATGGCTTGGCACCCTTTCCTGACGATCCGATAAATCCGGTTACACCTGGTGTATTGCGGACAACATACCAGGCTTCATCCGTCATACGCATCTGGACAAGGATATAGCCGGAGAACAGGTTATTTGTTTTCTGGATTTCCTTGCCGTTTTTATATTCAGTTTCCGTCTGTTCCGCAACGACAACCTGGAACAGGGAATCTTCAAGACCCATGGTTTTGATTCGTTTTTCAAGGTTTTCCTTAACACGGTTTTCCTGACCGGCGTACGTGTTTACGACATACCATTGCTTTTCTTCCTGCTCAGCACTCATACTATCAATTCTCCTTTACATAAAGCTAAATGATCTCTTCCTTCTGTCAGTGCAGCCTTTTGGGTCAGTAAGCCTGCAATGCAGGGCCAGGCTGGCAGATGACCAGAGAAGATTTGAATTGCACCTGAACAAAGACAGGGCGATCCGTAAAACAGTTCCGGCAGCAAATCCGGAAACTGTAATGCCTCATCAATTGTTCTTTCAGGTCAGGCACTGCATTCATTATACCGTCATGAAGCCAATTCAAGGAAGAATAGGATTTTATCGGATCTCTGGCTGGCCAGGAATAAATATTGAAGAGTGCAAAGCTTCAAATTTATCAGACGTGATTCCCGGATTCCCGTTACAGGCAGAACCCCAAATAAAACAGGATCTGGGTTCAGATCCTGAAGAGAGAAATCCGGCTGTATCCTCTTCTTGTTCTGCTTGAAAATTCTGGCTTGAATCTTCTGCTGCTTTCTTTTGGTTATCGTTTCCCTGACATATGCCAACGCCATCCAAGGTGATAAGCTTTTCAGCATTTATCGTAAGGATCGTCTCTGGAGTCGCTTATAAACAGCACCTGTTTTCAGAGTTCTGTTTCATCGGGAAGATTGCGGGTTGTCTGGCGGCTGATCATGTAGCAGGGCAGAACGATTTTCATGGGCTGAAGGTTTTCATTCCGTTTCCAGGCATCATGAATCATGCGCATTCCGGTCGAGCCGATATCATAGGTCGGGACGAAAACCGTGGTCAGGGGCGGGAAGGTGTAATTGGCTTCGTCGATATTGTCAAAACCGATAATGGACATATCCTGCGGAATTGACAATCCAGCCTCGTGACAGGCCCGCAGCGCTCCAATGGCGATCGGGTCGCTGGCAGCAAAAACAGCCGTTGGCCGCTCACTTGCAGAGAGAATCTTTTTCATCATTTCATAGCCGGATTCCCTGGTAAATTCGCCCAGTTCAATCCAGGGTTCAGCTTCCACAGAGGCCTGGCTGGTAAAGCGCTTGAAGTATTTCAGCCGGTCATCCGGGTAGATTTGCGTGTTCATCTGCTCAATTCCGCCCAGATACCCAATACGGGTATGTCCTTCTTCCAGCAGGTAATCGATGACCAGGCGCATCGCCCCCCGGAAATCGGGAACAATAAAGCAGGAGGAAATCGGGTCCATCTTCATGTCAAGAAAGATAATATTTGGACAGATCTTAGTCAGTCTTTCCCGCATCTCATCGGAATACTTGCCAATGCAGACCAGTCCGTCCACCTTATCGAGCTTTCTGGCCAGCTCAAGCTCGCTGGCAAAGCAGCGGATCGTTGAGATTTTATGGTGGAAACAGTAATTCTCAACTCCCTGGCGAATGGACAGGTAATACGGATCCATTGCTTCAGCTTCAGCACTGATCCACTGGACAATCCCAACGACCATGCTGGAAACGGCAGCTTTCTTCTTTTTCTTGACATACCCCAAAGTTTCGGCTGCCTCAAGAACTTTATCCCGTGTTGACTGGGGGACCGAGAGGGTCATGTCATTGTTCAGTATTCTGGATACACTCGCGCTGGATACCCCCGCGAGATTTGCAACATCTTTTAGTGTGGCCATATCATTTTCCTTTACCTTTAATTTACAGTCTGTCTTCAAAAAGGGGAACAGCGAAAGTAAAAGAAATTTTGTTAATTTAGTAAAAACTTTGGAATATCGAAAAAATTTTAGTAAAATATTGAATGTATGAGAGGAAACCGCTACAATACAAGCATGAAAGCGTTTTAATAAGGAGAAAAAAGATATGTTAGCCAGCAAGTTAAAAGAAGAGATTAAAAGCGGTAAACAGGATGCCCGTCTTGAAGAGCTCTATGGAGCCCACAAAGACGAGCAGAAAGTCCGCTACGAAAATGCAATCGATAAGTTTACTGAATTATATGGAGACGAGGATGTTGCCGTGATCTCCGTTCCGGGAAGAAGCGAAGTCATCGGCAACCACACCGATCACCAGCATGGAGAAGTCATGGCTTCTTCCATCGATCTTGATATCATCGCAGTCGTATCCCCCAGGACAGACGGTATCGTCAAGGTGCTTTCGGATGACTATGATATTCCAGCTATTGACCTGAACGACCTGAATGTCCATGAAAACGAAAAGGAATCCAGCCAGGCCCTGATTCGTGGTGTGGCGGCCAGAATCAATGAAGAAGGCGGAAAGATCGGCGGATTCGACGGCTATATGACCAGCGATGTCCTGCAGGGCAGCGGCCTGTCTTCATCAGCCGCTTTTGAAGTCATGATCGGAAATATCTTCTCTGATCTGTATAACGATGGCGCTCTCGATCCGGTAGAGCTGGCAAAAATTGGCCAGTATGCTGAGAACGTGTATTTTGGCAAGCCATGCGGCCTGATGGACCAGTCAGCCTGCTCCGTCGGCGGCCTGATCCATATCGATTTCAAAGATCCGGCCAATCCAGTGGTTGAAAAAGTCGATGTAAATTTCAAGGACTTTGATACTTCACTTTGCATCACGGATGTTCATGCTTCCCATGCCGACCTGACGCAGGACTATGCGGATATTCCTTATGAACTCAAAGAAGTCGATGAATTTTTCGGCAAGGATTTCCTGCGCGAAGTCGATGAAGAGGAATTCTACTCCCGTCTTCCACAGCTGCGCGAGGCAGTAAACAATGACCGGGCAATTTTGCGTGCAGCTCATGTGTTTGATGAAAACCGCCGGGTTCAAAAAGCGGTAGCGGCTCTGGCGAATGCCGATCTGGCAGAATTTGAAAAACAGATTCTGGCTTCCGGAAATTCGTCTTTCAAGTACCTGCAGAATATTTACAGTCCTGCCGATTACAAAAACCAGGCTGTTTCGCTGGCTTTGCAGCTGAGCGAACGCGTCCTGGATGGACGCGGAGCTCATCGAGTGCATGGCGGCGGATTTGCCGGAACCATCCAGGCCTTCGTTCCAAATGATCTCGTTGATGCCTACTGCAGCGAGATGGACAGAGTCTTTGGAGAAGGTGCCTGCCATGTTCTCCAGATCCGTCCGCAGGGTGGTATCCAGGTTTTCTAGATATCGATACTTTACTGATTTGTGCTCATCCTGCCAGTCCGATCCTCCCGGACTCTGGATCTTCCGCCTTCAGGAATGAAGGCGGATTATATTTTGATCCCGATGCTGGATCCATGCAGGCTGCCATTTGAAAATATGCGGCCCCCTGAGCCTGCCGGTTGCAGAATAAACAAGGAAATAAAATAATGAACCCAAAAAAAAGGATGGAGCCGGCTGCTCCATCCTTTTGGGGTTTCTTTCCAATATTTTATTAGTTTATGTATTTACTCTGAGTCGGCTGATCCCAGGATTATTCAGCTGTGGAAGCGGACGATGCTTCGCTGGCATTTTCAACGGCTGCATCATCATCGATAACCAGCTGATCGATATAGTCCTTGCCATACACATCGACAAGCGTTTCTTCATAGTCTTTGTGGAAGAACTGCTCTTTGCGCAGGGTGTTGATTTCTTCATTGATCCAGTCCAGCAGGGTTGTGTTGCCTTTGGCGACAGCTGGAGCGATGGTATCTTTGCTTCCAAGTTCAGCGATTCCTACAGTAAATCCGTCAGACTGCTTGGCAAAAGCGAGAACTTCCGTATTGTCATTGGCCCAGGCTCTGGCGCTGCCGTTTTCCAGGGCTGACTTGGCATTTGCATACGCATCATATTTCTGGAGCTTGATATCCGGATAGTTCTTGGTCAGGTAAGTTTCAGCGGTTGTACCGGAAATGACGATCATCTGGTCATCGGCATTCCAGTCATCGAGGCTGGTTACGACATTGTCATCCGGCGAAACAACACCCAGAGAAACACTCATATATGGATCCGCAAAATCGACCTGCTCAGCCCGCTCTTCAGTAACGGTGAAGTTGGCCAGGATCACATCGACTTTTCCAGTCTGGAGATATTCAATCCGGTTAGCTGCTTCGGTAGAAACCAGGTTCAGCTTGACGCCAAGATCGTCAGCCAGGCGGCGGGCAAAATAGACATCATAGCCCTGGTATTCACCATTTTCATCGACGTAGCCAAACGGGTTTTTGTCAGAGAAAACACCAATATTGATTTCGCCGGCCTCCTTGATTTCATCAAGCGTGCGGAACTTGGCCGAAGTGCCGCCCTGTGAAGCAGAGGCAGATGAACCGCCGGAATTTGAAGAGCAGGCCGCCAGTGTGAGCCCGAAAAACAGCAGGGCAATGGCACTGATCAGTTTCTTAATATTTTTCATATCGTTTTCCTTTCTGGAAACCGCTGTGGTTTCCTGATCTGTTTTTATTACTGCCTGAGCTATTCTGCATTTTGGAATCGCCCAGGTCTTTTTCTTTGGCTTGAATTCAGGCTTTGACAATGGGATCAAAGGTGAAGATGTTCAGGAATTTCCTGGCTCTTTCCGTCTTTGGATGCTCAAAGAAATCGGAAGGCTTTCCTTCCTCGATAATGACTCCTTCATCCATGAAGACGACCCGGTCAGCGACCGCTCGGGCAAAAGCCATTTCGTGCGTGACAATCACCATAGTCTGGCCATTGCGCGCCAGCTCCAGAATGACATCCAGGACTTCGCGCACCATTTCCGGATCCAGGGCAGCGGTCACTTCATCAAAGAGCAGGACTTCCGGGTGCATGATCAGTGCCCGTACAATTGCTACCCGCTGTTTCTGGCCGCCGGAAAGCTGTCGTGGATACGCATCGGCTTTATCTTTCAGGCCGACCCGTTCAAGCAGCTGCAAAGCTTCTTTCCTTACTTCTTCCGGATTTCGGTGAGCCACCTTAATGGGGGCCAGGGTAATGTTTTTAAGGATGGTCAGGTGATTAAACAGCTCATAGCTCTGGAAAACCATTCCAATTTTCTGGCGGATCTCAAACAGGTTTTTATTCCCGTATTCGACCGGAATGCCTTCGATGGCAATGGAGCCGGCCTGAATGGGTTCGAGCCCGTTCAGGCACCGAAGAAATGTCGATTTTCCGCAGCCGGAAGGACCTAGAATCACGACAGCTTCGCCTTTGTGAATATCGAGGCTGACATCTTTGAGAACTTCAGACTGGCTGTCATATCCTTTTTTCAGATGCTCAATTTTCAGTACAATATTTTCTTCCATATACTCGGCTACTTCCATTTCTTTTCAAGATACGAGGCGACCAGGCTGATGGGCCAGCACACCAGGAAATAAAAGATAAAAATCGTTCCATAGACGCCAAAGGCAGCATTGGGCGACGTCATCCGGTTGGCTTCAATAATCTGCTGGCCGACTTTGATCACTTCGACAACCCCGATCATCAGCACCAGGGAAGTGGTCTTGATCATGCGCGTGATCAGGTTGATGGACAGGGGGATCAGGCGGCGCAAAGCCTGCGGCAAAATGATGTGCAGATAAACCTGCCTCTCATTCATGCCTAAAGCTCTGGCACTGTCATACTGGTGCCTGTCAATCGAGATAATGGATGAACGGACCAGATCGCCCATTTCAGCAGTTCCCCAGAATGTAAAGACGATAATACTGGAGACGGTCCCGTCCAGATCCACGCCAAACATCCGGCTGCTTCCAAAAAAGACAATGAACAGAAGCACCAGCTGCGGCATAATCCGGATAATTTCCAGATACAGCCGGCAGAAGAAGCGTACAAGCCTGTTTTTTGAAGTCATCACGATGCCTAAAAGCAGCCCGAGCGGGATGGAAAGAGCCACCGAGACCAGGGAGATATACAGGGCATTGCCAAGGCCTGCCAAAAGCCGGCTGAAGTTCTGTCCCTTGAAAATCACATCAAACCCCAAATCTGGCATAGCGCATCTTCCTTTCTACCCAATCGCCGATAAACGATACCGGCAGCAGAATCAGCAGGTAGAATACCACCAGCAAAAACAGGCTTTCCGGGGTTTTGTAGTAAAGCCCGATCAAATCCTTGGCTGTAAACATCAGATCCATCAGTGAAATCGCCGAGAAGACGCTGGTCTCCTTGAGCAGGAAGATCACGTTGGCGACAAAAGGCGGAATGGAGGTAGAAACGGCCTGCGGCAAAATCACATGCCACATAACCTGCCAGGGCTTCATGCCTAAAGCCGAGGCGGAATCGACCTGGATTGAATCGACTCCTTCCAGCCCGCTGCGGAAAGCCTCGCACATATAGCTTCCGCCAAGAAAAGCCAGCCCTCCAATACCGCAGGCTTCCGGGCTTGTCGGAATGCCCAGTCTTGGCAGGCCAAAATAAATAAAGAACAGCTGAATAAGCAGGGGAGTATTTCTTGATACTTCGACATAGATTCTGACCAGCCATCTCAATACCGGGACTTTATAGTAAAGAACCAGCGAACAGACCAGGCCGATCACAATGGCCAGCAGAATTCCGCACCAGCCAAGTTTGAGGGTCAGCCAGGCCGCCTTTTCATAGAGCGGCAGGTATTCCTGGATAAAATTCCAGTCCATATAACCTCACTTTCAAACCGTCAGGATCAGAACAAGACGCAAAAAAGCCGGGTCCACGCCAAAAACATGAAAACCCGGCAAGATTTCTTTCACGGTACAGATACACTTAGTCCATGCGTCTGACCGGGATTGAAATATTCCGGGACGGGCACATGCAACAACAGGAAGAATCAAAGTAAGCAAATGTTTTGTTCATGACTTTCTTCTCCTTTCCTGTCTTCGTTCTGATGTTCCCGATTTTAGCAGGACCAGATTTGAATGCAAATTTTTTACATTGATTTTCTGAAAATTTGCGGCACTTTCCACAAAATGTCTGCTGAAATCGATGCTTTTTTGATTTAACCCGGCTTAGCCCGTTTTTGCTCATTTCTGTTCATCATCGCGCCGGCTTGCTCGTCGGCTTGGGCTTATCGGCCCTCCAAGCCGGCGAGCAAGCCGGCCAGGATGCGGCCTGGCAAAGCTGAAGGATAAATAGAAAGCTCAAGGATAAATTGCAGGAAAGGAAAGAAAAAAACAAAAATGGTTCTTCGGTTTGAAAAGAACCATTTTGTCAGAATTAAGCGCATTTTTACTTCTGGGCAAGAGAGATATTGCCGGATGCAGTTTCCAGGCGAATGACCAGCGAAGCACCAGGATTGGCGCGGGTAAAGGTGCTGATTCCATTTTCGCTTTGCACTGGCGCTTCTTCAAAAGAAATCTGACCATGGCTGGTCTGCAGGTTTACATCCGCACCCGCCAGATCGCTCTGGCCAGAACCGCTGGGCAGGATGATCTCCACATCGCCAAGCGCTGTGGAAGCTTCCAGCTCACTGAAAAAAACGGAGTCATCAATCTCAATATCGCCCATAGATGTTTCAAAGGCACCTTTGCCGGTTTTGCCAGAAGCAATCCCGATATCGCCTAAAGCCGTATAAGCACTGACGGAATCCAGCTTTGCTGCTTGCATCCTGACATGCCCAAGGCTTGTAGCCAGGCTGCAGCGGGCAGCCTCAATTCTGTCCAGGCTGATCTGGCCAAGAGAGGTTTCCAGATTCAGGTTCTCGAGCTTTGCCGGCACAGACAGGATCAGCAGCGGCTGTTCTGAACTGCTCTTGGCCAGGTGATGAGTATTGTCTTCTACCTTGACCTTCAGGGTCTGGTTTTCGACTTTCCAGCTGATTTGGCGCCCGTTTTGGACAGTTCCTTTTTCAGGAAGATTCTCTGTCGTTAAAAGAAGCTGGCTGCCGTCTGTTTTTTCGACTCTCAGATCTCCCCGATCGGCTTCAATCTCAATAACTGAAGGATCAGAATCAATCTTGTATTGATGTTTTGCATACAGATCTTCCCTGGCATTTTGAAGCTCATCCTGGCTTTGCAGATCCGCCGGCAAACGGACAGCTTCATTCTGGCTGGTCTGCATTCGAATAAAAAATCCGCCTGAATTTCCGATGCGTACTTCCGGCCAGGAAGCCAGCTCGTCGAGGCTTGAAGCATTGGAAGCGCCCACGCCCATCAGAATCATGCCGGCTGTCCCGCAGCAAAGGGCTGCAATTGTCATTTTTTTCATATTAATGTTCCTCGTATTGTTAATGAGTATCAGATCTCAGACTGCAATGGAGCTGGATGATCGTTACTGGGCCTGCTTTCTTGCCGGTTTCCAGATCCGCAAAAACCAGGTTTTGATCTTTGCAAAGGCACGCTTGAAAGTGCCGGCCAGGCAGGGAAGGCCTTTGGTAAAGAAAATCTTCAGCAGCAAAAAGGCAAAATAAGCCAGGGCCAGGCTGAACAGGGCGCAGCCCAAATCAAACATAGCGCCGTAAATGGATGCAGGAATCAGAGTAACTGCTTTGTAAAGCAGGACAAAACAGCCAAGAATTCCGGATAATACAATCCCGCCTGAAACCGCCAGCAAAGCCAGGACCATCATGGCCAGCGCAAATACAAGCATAAAAAGCGTAAACAGGCCAATCACAATGAAGGGACTTAAAACAATCAACCAGATCCGTCCGGTGGATGAGCACCGGGATGAAGCAGCCGAAAAAGAGTGAGGCAAGACTGCTCCTGAAGGCTGGTTTTCAAAATCTTCCGGGATCTGGGGCGGGATAGACCCTTTCAGCCCTTCACGTATAGTCCGGGCATAGTCCTCGGGAGATCCCAGGTGGCTGGCCGGGTTTTCAATGGCGTGATCTCTGGCCTCTTCAAAATATTCCTGGACAAAGTTAAGAGCTTCTTCTTTTTCGCTTTGCGGCAGATCGCGCAGAAGTTCTTCAAGCTTTGCCAGATATTGAGTATCAGTCATGTAATTCAGTGTCTTCCTTTCCAGTGATTTCGTTGATCGTTCTGGTAAACAGATCCCAGTCGTTTTCCAGTTCAGTCAGGTAAGCCAGTCCGGATGCCGACAGGTGATAGTAGCGGCGGTTGCGGCCATCATGCGACTGGTCATACACCGTGAGATAGCCGTTCTTGCTTAACCGCCGCAAAACGGGATACAGAGTTGACTCCGAGAGCCCCAGCGGTTTAGCGATCCGGCTGATCAGTTTGTATCCGTATGTATCTTCCTGTTTTAAAACGGCGAGAATACAAAGTTCAAGCATGGCCCCGCCAGCCTGAAAAATCATAGTCATGGCTCCTTTCATGTCTTTCCTCTGATAATATTATACAAAATATAATATTAGACACAACAACTCCCGTCTGAATAAAACCGAAAAGACATCCAAAGAAATCCAGAACAGACGCAATAAGTTCCCAGCAGATTTGCCAGGTCAGGCTTTCAAGCCAGGATTCGATATCCTCTTTGGCAAACCAAGATTCAAAACAGCGGATTGTGTATCCTTTTGCAGGCCGGTCGAAGGATTTATCCGGGATCCTGTAAGATAGAAGCAGACAATGAGATAGAAAACGGCAGCTTCTGCCTGAACGCAGGTTCCTGCAGGAGCAGCCGTACGAAAATATGGAGAGAAAAACAATGCCAGAAAAAACACTGGAGAGGATCCAGGATTACCAAAAGAACGAACCAGAAGACGGAAGAATTGAATCGGCAGCATCCCGAAAGGATGAAGAAAACCGCAGTCCAGAAAAGCAGCACAGGATCAAGACTATGCTTTTTGATCTGGATGGTACCATGTACCGGGGATGCCAGCCCATTGAAGCCGGGATCCGTGCGGTCGATTTTTGTGCCGAACATGGAATCCCTTACCTGTTTGTCACCAACAATTCCATGCGCACTCCCGAAGAAAACGCAAAACATATGCAGGATATGGGCTATCATCATGTCAGTCCGGAACATTTTGTCAATTCAGCCATGGCAGCTGCCGCCTATGGGGCCAGCCTAGATCCCGCTAAGCGGAAAGCCTGGTATGTCGGCCAGAACGGCATCCGGCAGGCACTTGTCAATGAAGGCTTTGAAATCACGGACAATCACCCGGACTATGTCTTTATCGGACTCGATAAAACAGCGGATTATGATACCTATTCCAAAGCGCTGGCGCTGCTGCTTGATGGGGCCATGCTGATTGGCACCAATCATGACCGTATCCTGGCCAAGCCGGGGGGGTTTGAAGTCGGAAACGGTTCGGTGGTCGCTTTGTTTGAATATGCAGCCGGCAAGCCCAGCCCGAAAATCGGCAAGCCGGCCCTGCCCATCCTGCAGACAGCCCTGAAAAAAGCAGGAATTGAAAAAGAAGATGCGGTAATTATCGGGGACAATCTGGAAACTGACGTAGCCCTTGGGTATAATAATCAGGTTCAGACTTTATTCGTGCAAAGCGGTGTCCATACCGAAGCCGATATTGAAAGACTGAAAATCTACCCGGACCAGAGTGTCCGCAGCCTGGACGACGTGGACTTTCTGCGCCTGTCAGGCAAGTGTTAGCCGTTAATTTGTTATAATGACGGCGGGAATAGAGAAAGAGTGAAGTATGGAGAATTTTTTAAATATTTTATTGATGGTCGATGCAGGGCTGATCATTATTCTCGTCCTGCTGCAGAGCGGTAAGTCCGACGGCTTATCTGCTGCATTTACCGGAAGCGGAGATTTGAACCTGTTTGCCGTACAGAAGGAAAGAGGACCGGAAAAACTGATTTCCCGTCTGACCCTGGTTTGCGGAATCATCTTCTTTGCATTAGTCATCGCTTTACAGGTAGTATAAAGAAAGGGCCATCAGGCCTTTTTTTCTTTGCCAGATTGGAGATTGTAGTATGAAGGAAGAAATCTTGGAACTTCTTGAAACAAATAAACAGATGAATCCGGGCCAGATCGCAAAAGCTATGCGCATCAAAACGAGTCGGGAAATGAAGGAGCTGGGAATTGCCCTCAACGAGCTTGAGGACGAGAAAATGATCTTTAACGATCATGAGCAGTACGTCCTGGTCGATGGCCAGGAGTGGTTTGTCGGCAAGGCCCGTGATATTTCCGCCACGGAATATGCCGTCATGAATAAAGACCAGAAAGTCTATGTTCCCAAGCAGCGCAGCCGCCTGCTGATGGATAAGGATGAGGTGCTTGTTCATGTCAAGCCGGAAGGAAATGAAGTCGTTCATATTTATGAGCGCGGAGTAACCTGCATTGCCGGAACGTTTGTCATGACCAGGGCCGGCCTGAAATTTCGCAGCGATGTCGATCTGCACACCTCGTTTGATGTCATCAATAAAAAGGCTTACCATATTGAGCCCGGAACCAAGGCGGTGGTGAAGGTTGTTGAATACACCGCGCCGCTTAAAGTCAAGATTATCGATATCCTGGGCCAGGAAAACCAGCCGGGTGTTGATGTCTCGGCGATTCTTGCTGAAAATGAAGTTCGCCAGGAATTCAATAAAAAGATCCGCCGGGAACTGGCGGATATTCCGGAAAGAGTTCACAAAAAAGAGCTCAAAGGCCGCAGGGACCTGCGCAGCCTGACTACAGTGACCATCGATGGCGAATCCACAAAAGACTTTGACGATGCCATCTCGGTAGAGAAACTTGAAAACGGCGGCTGGCGCTTATACGTCCATATTGCCGATGTCAGCCATTATGTTGAAGAGGGCGAAGCGATTGATGAAGAAGCCTTCAAGCGCGGCACATCGATCTATGTGGCTGACCGCGTGGTGCCGATGCTGCCTTTCCAGCTGTCCAACGGCATCTGCTCGCTCAATCCGCAGGTCGATCGTCTGACGCTCACCTGTGCTATGGAATTTAACGCCCAGGGTTTGCTGACGGATTACGATATTTATGATTCGGTTATTTATTCCGATGGCCGATGCACCTACAACAAGGTCAATGATTATCTCGAAAACCCGGCCTCGGTTCCGGAATACGAGAAATTCGGCCAGATGCTGCGCGATTTTTCCGATCTGGCAGAAAAGCTGAAAGAACAGACCGTCAAGCGCGGCCATATTGAATTCGAGACCAAGGAACCGAAATTTGTCCTGGATGAAAACGGAACCCCGATCGATGTCCAGATCCGCGAACGCGGCTGGAGCGAACAGATGATCGAGGAAGCCATGATCATGGCCAACGTGGCCGTTGCCCATGAGCTTCACTCCAAACAGCTGCCGGGAATGTACCGGGTTCATGAAATCCCGGATCCTGAAAAGCTGGAATCTCTGACGGGAATGGCAAAGGTTCTTCATGTCCCATGCGCGATTAATCCGGATGAGTGCGAACCAAAAGATATTGCTGCTTTCCTGGATTCCATCGAAAATCCGCAGGACAAGGAAATCCTTTCGCAGGTTGCGGTACGCTCCATGCAGAAAGCGCGCTATTGCGAAAAGAATCTGGGGCACTATGGCCTGGCGCTCGATGAGTACTGCCATTTTACCAGCCCGATCCGACGCTATCCGGACCTGCTGATCCACCGCATGCTTCGCCGCCATGTCCTGGAAAAGAAGAATGATGAAAAGACGCTGCTCAAAGACGAAAAGCGGATGGAAAAATCAGCACTTCACCTTTCTGAGAAGGAAAAAGATGCGGTAACGATTGAACGCGCCGTGGATGATCTTGAAGCAGCAAAATATATGGAAAATAAAGTCGGCGAAGAATTTGACGGCACCATTACCGGCGTAACGAGCTTTGGATTCTTTGTTGAACTGCCTAATACCATTGAAGGCCTCATTCCTCTGCGCTACATGGAAGATGACTTCTACAAGTACGACCCGCAGACCATGACGCTGCTGGGTGAAAATACCGGCAAGGTTTTTGCCCTTGGCATGCCGGTTCATATCAAAGTACGGGATGTCAACATTCCAAAGCGCCAGATTACCTTTGACTATCTGGGCAAAGCCATTGGAGCCGGACAGCCTGAGAATCAAGAGCAGCCGGAGAACGGGGAACAGGAAAAGCCGGTCATGGCCCAAGCGGTTTCACCAGCGGATCTGCCGGCAGCAGAACCAAAGGAAGAGCTGCCAGCCGCAGAGGAAACAGAAGCAGCGGATCTTCCAGTGCCAAAAACCCCGGCCGAAAAGGAATACCCTGCCGAAAAGCCGGCTGAAAGTGCGGAACTTCCTGCTATCGAACCAGCCCAGAGTTCAGATCTGCCATCGGTAGAGCCTTCGGAAGAAGATGAACTGCCGGCTTTAAAAGAAGAGGCTGAAGCATAATTATGGCCGATCAGACCATTCAGGAAATTGAGGCGGTTGTGGCTGCCAAGCAGGGAGTTTATGAGACTGCTGTTTTGCAGATGGATCCTGATGGCGACCCGCTATTTGAAGTGGCCTTTGAAACCGCCCAGGGCGTAAAGATCTTCTGGATCAATTCATACGATTACTATGCCCTGAAAGTCGGGATGAAAGGCCTGCTTCGCTACAAGGGCGACCAGCTGCTTTCGTTTGGCAGCTGGATCAAAGAAAACTTCAGCATGAACTGATTTCTTCCTGGTGTTTTCCTGCCCTGTTCTAAATGGGGCAGGTCAAAAAAGGCAGAACCTGGCGCTCTGCCTTTTTTGAAATCCGGCCGCCGGCAGGAAATTTTAAAAAATGCCAGAGCCTGCAGAAGATCTTTAAATTAAAACGAAGATGAATTTTAACTTTCGAAATAAGGAATCAATAAATTTGACATTGAGAAAACCATCTGAAACAGATATAATGCTTCCTGCGTAAGGATAAATTTGCTCACCCTTTATGCGGGATCAATTCTGGACAGAACAGCCAGAATTGCCGTACAGTTTTTGGCCGATGGTGAAAAACGGCAATAAATGAGCTAAAATTTAACATACGAAACAAAACTGGAATTTGAAACAGGGGACTACTGGAAAGGAGCGGAATTCCACTTCACTTTTGTGAAGCCTCCCTGTGCATGAAGAATGAATAAGACTTTAAAACTCCTTCTCGGTTCCATCCTGAGTGCCGGCATGAGCTTTACGCTGGCCGCTCCGGCTTTTGCCAATGAGGATGAACCGGTAACGTATTCGACTTTTGAAGATGACAGCACCAGTGACTTTGGGGAAAATGATAGCCTGGCTGTTCCTTTCAAGGTCATTGGCGGCGTGGATGACCGCAAACCGGTTTCCAATGTTCTGGATTATCCGTATTCGGCCATCTGCAAGCTCCTGATTGAATTTGAAAAAGATGGAGCGAAAAAATATGATATCGGGACCGGTTTTCTGATTTCTGAAAACCAGATTCTGACGGCTGGGCACTGCCTGTACAATGCGGACTATGGCGATGCCATCTCGGTTCAGGTTACTCCGGCAGCCAGCGATAAAAAGCAGAAATTCGGGACCTTTACGGTGAGCGCAGAAAACCTGATCGTCAATCCGGCTTACCGGATCAATACATCCACGGACAATGACTACGGCCTGATCCAGCTCAATACGAACATTGGCGAGCAGACCAGGTATTTCAAGCTTGGTGATGTCAATCCCAATGCGATTGACTTCTCGCAGACCCTGGAGCTGAGCGGCTATCCGTATAACTCCGGCGACAATATCGGCACGCTGGTTCAGCAGACCGGAACCGGCAAACTGGTTTCCCGCATGCCAGGCAAAGTTCGGACGACTTTGCATGCCATCGATGCTTCACCTGGCCAGAGCGGTTCGCCGATTTTCAACTCCAAAGGCGAAGTCATTGCTATTCATACCTTTGCTTACCAGCGGGATGATACCAACGGCGGCGTTCTGATTGATGAAACCGTCAAAGAATTCATCCGGGCTCACACCCCGACCAAAGAAGTCAAGAATGGTGTGTATCGCGTCTACAACCCGAATTCCGGCGAACATTTCTATACGATGAGCTATGGTGAAATGCTATCGCTTTCCCATAACGGCTGGAATGATGAAGGCGTCGCCTGGCTGACCCAGACGAAGGATAAAGGCCTCCCTCTTTTCCGCCTTTACAATCCAAACAGCGGCCTGCACCACTATACAAAGGATGAAAACGAAAAAGACTACCTCATTTCTTTAGGCTGGAAAGATGAAGGCGATGCCTGGTACGCTTCCAAGGATGAATCCGGAACTCCGGTGTTCCGCGTTTATAACCCCAACAGCGGCCAGCATCATTTCACCTTGAATGCCAATGAGAAAGACTATCTCGTTTCCATTGGCTGGGATGATGAAGGGATTGCCTTTTATACCGAAGAAACAGCCGCATAAAGTCAAATAACACATCACTCTCTGCCTGCAAGAGATCTGGCAGAAGGCAATCATCAAAGAAAGCAAGCAGCCGGCAGGGATTTCCTGCCGGTTTTGTTCGTTTTTGCAAAGTGTATGGCGCATTGTGAACAGGACTTTTTAGATAGCCGGGATCTGCCGTCTGGATCTGCTACAATTAAAACGCTGTGATTGCGGCTGCTCCAGCCGGATCCATTCATTCAGATCTGGACATCATTCCTGGCTTTTGCTGCCAGCTCGAAAGCGGAAAACTTGAAAGAAACTGTATAAAACGGGTTTTTATCTGTTTTCCGCCCAGATCCAGGCCCTGAATGTGCAAATCGATAACTCAAAACATAATGAAATCAATCGTGATAAAAAGGAAATGAGTCCAATGAATCCAATACTGCAGGCTTCAAAAAGTGCTTTTCTGGCCGGCGCAGACCTGGCCAGGCGTTTTGACCAGGCCAACCCGGAATTTGCAAGACCGCTGGGCCAGAGCCTTGAGAAGCAATATGAAATCGAAATGCTTTCCTACCTGCTCTATCTTTCGGAATCGGCCCAGAAGATCAGCGAACAGCGAGCCGATTATATTAACGAAATTCTCGACAAAGATTACCGGGCAGACGATTTAAGCGAGCTTTCGCGCCGGCTGGCGTTGCATGATGCCAAGTTTTCAACCCTGATCCCGACACTGCTTAAAGCAGCCGCTTTGATGGACCAGAACAGTCCAGCTGCTGGTCCTTCCTACAAGGACCAGGTGATCCGGATTTTCCGTACCATTGGCGAAAATGCTCAGACGTATTGTCAGGATGCCAATGCGCTGGAAGAGCTGGACCGTGAAATCTACCTGCTGTCTCTGGAAAACTGGGCCCATGACCAGAAAATGGCAGGGAAAAACCGGAATGGCTCCCAGTCCGGCAAAGGAATCTATTCGGATATTCTGGACAAGCTGCAAAACGGCAAGGATGTGATTGACCCGCGCAGTCCGCTCAATTCTCCATCCGTTTCCAGCAGCCGTCAAAGCGGCCCGAATCCGGCGGCAATGAGAAAGCCGGGGGAAGAAAAGAAGAAGGAACCGGAAGAAAAGGAACCGGAAAAACTGGAAGATCTGCTGGCAGAACTGAATGCTTTAACCGGCCTGAAAGGGGTCAAGGATGATGTGAGCAGCCTGATCAACCTGCTCAAAATCCGCAAGATCCGCCGCGAGCGGAATATGAAAGATATTCCGGTTTCGATGCATCTGGTTTTTACCGGTAATCCGGGAACCGGCAAGACAACAGTAGCCAGGCTGCTGGCCCGTATTTACCATTCCCTGGGCGCTTTAAGCAAAGGACAGCTGGTCGAAGTCGACCGCTCGGAACTGGTCGGCGGCTATGTCGGCCAGACGGCGATGAAAACTCAGGAAGTCACCGATTCAGCGCTGGGCGGCGTGCTGTTTATCGATGAAGCTTATGCCCTGACTGCCGGCAAGGACAAGCAGGATTTTGGCTATGAAGCGGTGGATACGCTGCTGGTGGAGATGGAAAATCACCGGGATGATCTGGCTGTTATTGTAGCCGGCTATCCCGAACCGATGAAAGAATTTCTCCAGAGCAATCCGGGATTAAAGTCGCGTTTTAACAAGTTCATTGATTTTCCTGACTATACACCCGATGAACTCTTTGAAATTTTTGACGGTATGGTGACTAAAAGCGGATACAAGCTGTCTGAGGATGCCATTAAGAAAGCAAAACGGATCTTTTCGGATCTGTATGCATTCCGGGATGAAAACTTTGCCAACGGCCGGACAGTCAGGAATTTCTTCGAAAAAGTCATGGTCCGCCAGGCCAACCGCCTGGCTTCGCTGGAAGAACTGACCAATGAACAGCTTGAAGCTCTTGAAGCGGATGACTTACCGGAAGATGGCCTGTATTCTTCAAAAACTTCCGAAAATAAAGCACCAGATAAGCAGGATCCTGAAAAAGCAGAAAAAGAGCCGGCAGACGGATCGGTTTTGCCCAAAAATGATACGGACCAAAACCAGATCCCTGCAGCAAGCCAGGATCGCAGCGAATCGGAAGCCGGCTTATCCAGCCGTCTGCCGGATGGGCTTCCCAAGCTGCCGGAACATGTATTAGCCGGCTGGAAGGAACCCGGCAAGGCAGGTCACGAAGATCACAATCCAGAACAAGCCGGCAGGGCAGGTGAGAATGATGCATGAAGAAAACGAGGTTGTCGTCATTCAGTCCTACGCCCTGATCAGCAGCCGCATTTCCAGAGATCTTTCCTGGTATCTGGTTTATGAAGCGGTCATGACGGCCAAGGAAGCTTTGCGCCCCGATACGGTGACCATGGATTTGCCGGACAATAAAAGCGAGCTTTACCGCTATGCTTTAAAAGTGTACCTGCAAAGAGCTATTCATAAGCATCTGTTTCCGCGCACTCATGTGGAACTGACCATGCAGGGCCTGCAGGAAGCTATGGAGCATTTTGCCCTTTCCATGCCGCTGGCTCCGACGTTCAAGCTGGCAACCTATCTCAACTATCTGGAAAGCTGGGCAAGGGAACATACGGACTGGACTTCAGCCAGTCCGGAAGCCTTTGACAACCTTGAATTTGAACTCAGCCTCTGATCCGGATCCATCTGCTTTTCATACTGTCTTTTAAAACCGGCCGGCCGCTGCTGGCCGGTTTTGGCAGTTTTACCAGAATTCTGCCTGCAAATCCTGCTCAAACGGTCCGACAAAGCTTGCAAAACCTGCTGCGGAAAATGAGAACTGGATTTTTCAGCAACAGGATATTTTCAAAAATTTGAAACCGGCTGTTTTATTAATCTGAGTTTTGCAGAGATTTAGAATAGATAACTCAAAAACCCTTCTAAAAAGC
>Jenna_p1__coassemble_1102_pt1 | contig 24039 bp, 19 predicted proteins | sample Jenna_p1__metabat2_low_PE_009 | metagenome-assembled genome bin Jenna_p1
CAGACTACAAGAATTTACTGGAGGACTGAATCCCGTCAAATATAGAGTACTTACGGTTTATCAAATTCCCAGATGGTAGATTGTTTCCGGTCGGAATACCATGTGTGCTTACCGTTCTTCTTCCAACCGTAAAGGCAAGGCTCATGCTGCCATTGATAAGGAGATCGACCCAGTACAAAGCGATTCTTTTTCCAGATGCAGCATTCCGAAAGATAAAATCCAGCATCAAAAAAGGCTTTACGAAAATTAAGGCCCTGGGTATCAGCATGAAAGATATAAATGGAAGCATCATCAGCCATGGACTCATGCATCAACTGGAATGCTTTTAACAGAAAGCTATAGAACTCATCATCTTTAAGATTATCATTCTGGATTTTTCCTGCTTTTCCTTGGTAGTCAACACCGTATGGTAAATCAGAGAAAACCAAGTTTACCTTTTCTCCAAGCAGCAATTGCTCAAAGGTTTCTGGTTTGGTGGAGTCATCGCAGATCAGTTTGTGCCTGCCAAGTTTCCAGATATCACCGGCCTTAGAGAAGACCGGCTTTTCTAATTCAGCATCCACATCAAAGTCATCTTCATGGATACCATCCTGCGTCTGTGATTTGAAGAGATCGTCTATCTCGGCAGGGTCAAAACCGGTCAGAGATACATCAAAGTCCTCAGCCTGCAGATCGGTAATCAGCAAAGTTAGCTTTTCTTTATCCCAGTCACCGGAGATTTTGTTCAGAGCTACGTTGAGCGCTTTTTCCTTTTCCAGGTCAAAGTCGACAATTACACAATCAACTTCTTTTACACCAAGGTCCTTCAAAACTTTAAGCCTCTGATGTCCTCCACAAAGGGTTCCCGTTTTTTCGTTCCAAATCAGCGGATCAACATACCCGAACTGTTCAAGGGATCGTTTGAGCTTGTCATATTCCGGATCACCCGGCTTCAAATCTTTTCTAGGATTGTAGTCAGCAGGGATAAGCTGTTCTACGGTTTTCTTTTCAATTCTCATTGGGTTATCCTTTCCGGCTCAATAACATTTCCATCACGTTATCCTGTGGATTCGGACCGCTGTAATCGACGGTACAGTTGTCTTTGACGATCTGATATATCGAGAACCAGCAGTTATTGACCTGTTTCTGAAACTCCATTGCCATTCCAACATATGGAGATTTGGTGGCTTGCCCGGTGGTTGGGTGTTTGGCCAGAAAGCCGTACTCAGAAATGGCTTCCTCACATTGGATCCAGCGGGAAACAGCCATAGCGTATTCTTCAAGAAGCTGCGGATTGACTTGCTTTTCACATCCGCGAGCCTTCAGCCATTCCCAAGTTTCCTTGTAAATCTGCGGTGCAACGAGGTCTTTGCCGTTTTTCTGTTTGGCTCTCATGTAGGATTTGATTTCAGGCATGTCCCATCCGTTCAGGTCAGCTGGTTCTGGAAGAATGGTTGCATCCAGAGACCCGGCCTCCAGCTTTTCATAGAGTGGTTTCTTTTTCGGCCCGGTTCCGGGTCTAGGTCCGCCTCTAGCGGTTCCATCTTTTGCCATGTTCCAGGCCTCCTTTCGTGGTTTGCCTTTATTGGGCGTTTGAATAGCCGTTTTTTTGTGCTCGACTAGGGCGCCGTTCCAACGGCTGGCGCTTTTAGAGATTTTTGATCCCCCTCGGCCTGTGAAAATTTTTCTTTTTCCTCAAACAGAATCAGCAGATCATAATTCCCAGGATTTTCGTGGTAATCAATTCTCGCAGAAATAATTCTTTTTCCTTTCGAACTGTATTGAGCAAGGTATTCCTTCACCTCATCGAAGGAAAGACTGTGACCGAACAAAGTCATCGCCCGAACCTGTCGCCGCGCCTTGCATGGATCTTGCTGTGACAACTCCTGCAGACAGACTCCAGGTTGTTCCAGTCGTTGGTTCCGCCTTCGCTCAATGGAATGCGGTGGTGAACGTGCTCTACCTTAACGTAGCGTCCTTCCTTCAGGCACTCCTCGCACCAGGGATGCTTGGCAATGTAACGCTTGCGCAGGTGATTCCACTTGCTGTCGTACTTGCTCTTGGCTTCCCGGTTGCGGTGGTATTTCTCGTAGTTCTTTGCATATTCCTGCTGGTGCTCAGGACAGAAGCGCTCGGTGGTAAGCTTCGGACAGCCAGGGTAGTTACAAGGATGCGCAGGCTTTCTGGGCATAGATCTGTACCTCTGCTACAAGACTGGAAAGGAACTCCAGTACCTCTGCTTCAACCTTGTCTGACAGATCAAGCAGCTGTCTGGTGAGTTTCTCGACATCTTCTTCCAAGTAATCAAATTCAACTTCGATGTGATCCAGCAGAGCGATGCGTTCATCAATCGCTCGAAGAAGTTCCAGCTTGGCTACAAAGTCATAGTCACGTTTATCCATTTGAATTTCCTCCATGAAAAAAGCCCTCACTGGTTTTCCAATGAAGGCTTGTTGTTTTCTTTTCTTGCGACTCTACCATATCACAAACATGGCCTGGACATCTTGGACATTCTGGACATTCTAGACATCTTTCATGTCCTCGATGAAGATTGCATCGGCTGGAAGAACAACATGGCTTAAAGCAAGCTGGCACCAACGGCCTGCTGTTTTACCAGCACAGTTCATAATCTGACCAATGGTTTCCCAGTTCATGTTGTGAATGTAATGAAGGCGGAGAACCTGTTGATCCTGTTTGCTGGCAAGTGATTCAACCACTTCATCCATTTGTTCCTGTAATGCGACGCTGAGTTTAAGTTTCCGGTTTACTTCTGCTTCCATTTCAGAAAGCTGCATGACCAGCTTCTCCTGAGGCGAACGGTTGTCTTTAGTTCCGGTAACAATATCCCGATCATATGGAGTAGAGGAAATGGAGTTTGCCTGCTCACGAAGAAATTTCATTCGCAGCTGAAGTTCTTTAATTTCCTGAGGAAGCCAGCGAACTTGTTCAAAGTACTCTTCAACTCGATCCATCCAGCTACTCCTTTCCAATCTCAGCTTTTACAGCATCAATCAGGGCAGACTGTGACTGGTCTTTTCTTTTCAGGGCTGCCATGACCTGTTCATCAATCGTGCCTTTTGTAATGAGGTGGTGGATCACAACGGAGTGGTCCTGCCCTTGTCTATACAAACGAGCATTGGTCTGCTGGTATAACTCAAGAGACCAGGTCAGTCCAAACCAGATCAGAGTGCTTCCGCCTTTCTGGAGGTTGAGGCCGTGTCCTGCAGAGGCTGGGTGAATGCAGGCAATATCAATCTTTCCGGAGTTCCAGTCCTGGATATCCTTGCTGGTTTTGATTTCCCGAATCTTGAACCGCCGCTGGATTCTTTCCATGTCATGCTTGTACCAATAGGCGATCATGACTGGGTTTCCATTGGCAGCTTCAATCAAATCCTCCAGTGCTTCCAGTTTCTTATCATGGATTCCAAGAACCTTGCCGTCATCGGTATAGACAGCGCCATTAGCCATTTGGAGCAATTTGTTGGAAAGAGAGGCGGCATTCATCGCGGTGATTTCCTTACCTTGAATTTCTGCGGCCAGCTCCTTCTTGAAGTTGCTGTAGACCTTCTTGTCAAATTCATCGAGATGAACTGGAACCTCGTTCAGGATCAGTTCCGGCATGTCCAGGTAGTCTTCGCTTCTCATGGAGATGGTCATGTCGGAGATGGCATTGAAGATTCGCTCTTGAGAACCAATCACCGGTTTCCAGCTCCAGATCTGCATTCCATTTCGCTTATCCGGAACAAAGTATTCATTACGGAACTTTCCGATATAAGGACCCAGCCTTTTTCCACGATCCAGAAGCATGAATTCACTCCAAAGATCAAGAAGTGAATTTGGAGACGGGGTCGCTGAAAGGCCAACGATTCTTTTGACTTTAGGCCGAACCTCACGGAATGCTTTAAACCGCTTGGTCTGATGCGACTTGAAACTGGAAAGCTCATCAAGGACGACCATATCAAAGTTGAATGGAAGTCCGGACTCGCAGATAAGCCAGTCTAAATTTTCCCGGTTGATGATATAAATGCTTGCCGGTGTTTTCAAAGCAACCATCCGCTGCTTGGCATCGCCAATGCATACAGAGTAGGTCAACCCTTCAAGGCAGTCCCATTTTTCGATTTCCTCTGGCCAGGTATCTCTTGCTACTCGAAGAGGAGCTACGATAAGAACTTTTCTGACTTCAAAAGAATCCAGGCACAATTCGTTAATGGCCTGAAGAGTGATGATTGTTTTTCCCAATCCACACGAGAGAAACAAGGCGGACTCCTTGTGTTCAATGATGTGGTTGGTTGCGTATTTCTGATATTCATGAGGAACGTATTCCATTTTCAATAACCTCGTCGATCTGTTTATCGTCATCAAGGACGTAGCAGTGAAACCCGAAATGCTCCAGCTGCTTCATTCGATTTATTTGTAATGCTCTGGGCTTTTTACCCGGAGCTTTTGTCTCAACAAAGAAAGCGATGCCTTTGGGCAGAAGGATCAGGCGGTCTGGAATTCCATCCATTCCGATGGGATTTAGCTTTAAAGCAATACCACCTAAGCCTTTAACTCGTTTGACAAGCTTTTGTTCTATCTGTTTTTCAGTCATTTTCTGCTTTATATAAAGGATGGTGTAAGCAGATGAACGCTCGGTATATTAATATCTATACTTCTATTTTTCTATTTTTCTTCTATATAAAGGACTTATAGTTTTACGGTTCATCTGCCTGCACCATTGAAGTTTTAATTCTCTTCCAGGAAGTCGGATTTGAGCTTTAAACCATTGACAATGACGCCAATATTTCTTCGTTTTCTAAGGAATCCGGCGTTTTCCAATGATGAGTAAAAGTCGGAATTCCTGCGGCAGAACTCACCGGTTCTGGCACAGAAGTTTCTGTACTCCTGATAAAGGTCTCCCGCTTTTTCACTGAATGATGGAGATACTTCACAGCATTCATCCAAAAACTCAGAAAGCCAGTCGTTGTTCTGCCGGTACTTGCCAATCGCATCTTCTACCGCTTTTGGAGCAGTGAGGATGTAATCATTGGAAATAGCTTTTCTGGCTCCTTCGATAATCCAGGACAAAACCGCACCGCCTGCATTCTCTACAAGGTAGTCGGCATAGTTCTTGATGTCCGATCTGCCGGTCATCTTGGCATTGAACGGAATCACAATAAGCCGCCGCCATGTTCCATCATCTGTAGCTCCAACCTTGGGAAGATGGTTGGTATACAGAATGACTGTGTAGGTGGGAATGAACTTGAAGGGATCCTTGTATTTCTTTTCCGCAGACACTTCGTCCGTGCTGGAAAGCTGCTTCATGATCGATGTGTTCAAGCGCACACCTTCCTCAAGCTCGGCTGCAATAACCAGTCGTTTTCCTTTAAGCTCGGCCATTTCCGGCTTTGGATTTCGCTTGCAGCCAACCGTCAGAACATCCGCAGAAATCACTCCGGAATAGTCACCTAGAACCCGGGAGATCGTATTCCAGAAAGTCGATTTTCCGTTCGAACCATCGCCATAGGCAATGACCAGAGCTTCAACAAAAACCTTGCCAATTGCGGATAAGCCGACGATCTGCTGGACGTAGTTGATCAGTTCCTTGTCGTTGCAGAAGATTTTATTGACTGCATCCTCCCAAAGCTCCTTGCCTTTCTGGTCAACCGGGCAGGCCGTCATTTTGGTCAGGTAATCGCTGGAGCAGTGCTGGTTCAAGTTGCCGGTTTTAAGGTCAATCGTTCCATCTGGCGTGTTCAGCAGGAACTCGTGTGCGTCAAACTCACTGATCTGTTTGAGCAGCATGGGCTTGGCCGCTGTGAGAACAGAGCTGATATTTTTCATCAGCCGATGCTTCATCACGAAGGTGTGATAGGCCATGGCAGATTTGAACTTGATGAAGGCGAACATATTGGTGCCGTCAATCAGCTTTTCCAAAGTCCTGCCACCGGAGCTGACAATGGACTCATCAATTCCGGAGTCGACCAGAGCTTTTTTGGAAGATTCCAAAACCTCATCCGCTTCTTTGAGCTGTTTATCCAGGAAATCTTCATACAGACCAACGGCAAGCTGCTTTGATTCCAGCCAGCGGTTTCCATCAAAGCGGAGATAATCTGTGGCATCGGTGTATGCCAGAACCTCTTTGTGCTCTCTGGCCAGAACCATAGCCTGGCCAACATCGGAGTAATCAGAAGGTTGATATTTCCAGCCGTTGTTGTATTCCTCAGGCGGAATGTATCCGTCCTGCTTGGAGATGTTTCGATAAAAGCCGAGAGCAGATTTCCAGATTGTGTTCAGTTCATCACGGCCCAGAGGCGGATCACATTTCTTCGATTCTTCGATGAATGCCTTTTTGGATTCATCACAATTTCCTAGTCGCTTTAGGATCCGGCCGGCAAACTGGCTCATATGATTGTTCCGGTTTCCCTGGGCTACAGTTTCCTGGTTCTGCTGCTGGAAATAGAAGAACTCCGTCAGATTCAAGTCTCCTTCGTGCCATTCAACCTGCGGATCTGGTGTTCCAAAAAGGAAGCGGGCCGCATCCAATGCGTTAGTATCGAAGTACGGATAGAAGGTCTGAACCTTTGTTTTCATATCCTTATAGGCTTTGGCATTCGTTTCCTCAGCAATTGGAAACAGAACATGAAACCTTGGCCTAGCAGACTTGCCGTCTTTTTCGGTTTGGTTGTGTCTGCTGTAATGAATCGCAAAGGCTACTCCCGGAAAGACTTCGGCGATATCCTCGGGAGTAATCCACTCCAGTGGGTTGTCGGAATGATCATTGTCGCAATCCAATGGAAGGCAGTTGCTTTCCAGAAAATTGGCTTCATTCCGGTAGTTGTTTTTGTATTTGGCACAGACAAAGTCATGGGTGGCTGCCTGCTTCAAATCATCCACATTCTCAACGTCAATAACAAAGGGGTATCGGCAGTTGCTGGTACTGCCAACAATGCTGGAGGTGCAAAGAGTAAACATTTCAGCGACCTCCTATCGAACCCAGCCCGTTTTGCGGGTAATTGGCCAGTAAAGAATGCCGGCCAACAGGTTCTTAAAGTCCTTGAAATCGTCCAGGGATTCAAACCGGATTCGGAATCCTCCAGATCCGATATCGTCCCCCTCTAAAAGCTGAATGTTCATTGGCATCAAAGAATAGATTTCAAGATAGATTCCTCGGGCATGGCAGAAAAGGCTGTAGATGTACGAGTTTGACGAACATCCATATCTGCCATCATCACCAATGATTTGCTGGAAACAATCGAGAAGTGACAGGGTTTGTACAGGATCATGCAAGGTATCAATGCGCAATCCGTAAATCTTTCCATCCATCTGTTGAAGACACAGCACATCAAGTGGTTTGATATTTTCCCAGCGAACGGTAAGAACAGGTGTTTTCCCATAAGTGACTTTGTAGCTAATGGGAAAGTGGGAACAGCAAGGGCCAATGAAAGGCTGATCCCTGCTGATTAAGTCATGCAAGTTCATGAGTCTTGTCTCCTTTCAATAAGACCGCCCGGGAGCATCGAAAATCCGATGGTCAGAGAAAACTCTTTGAAGTTTTTTAATTGCCCGGTGATATTTGGCGGAGACGTTGTCCTCTGACTGGCCGGTTCTGGCGGCAATTGAACGGAAGGTTTCATCGTCCAGAATGTGGGCAATAATGATCTCTGCCCATTCCGGTTTTGATTTAAGGGCACTACGGATTACAGCGCAGGCTTCCTGATATTCCTGTTCTTCTGTGTTTTCCCTGGCTGCCCAGCGTTCAGAGCTGTCTGTTTCCGTTCCAAAGACCAGTCCGTAGGAGCGGTCGATATTTTTGCAGCCGCGATCCATAATGTTTCTTTCCCATTTGTTGATATCTGTTTCGATCTTTTCCTGCAGCCGGATCTGGATTTCTTCCTCGCTGCAGTCATCCATATTTCCAAGTTCAAAGTTGGCCCACATTTCCTGTGCTTCAATAGCAGAAATCTCATAATTTCTGGAAATCATGAAGTAAGATTCGCCGAAGAGTTTGTTACCATAATGTTTGACAGTTAAATTCACGCATTGCTCCTCCTGATCTCCAGGGGAGGCGCAAAAGCAAAGTCCTTCAGACGAAAAAAGAGCGCATGAAAGGAACTGGAATGACTAAAAGCGATTCTTGCTCTTGTACATCCCGGGTCCTTTCACGCGCTGAAATATATGGACTCTGGAGATTTCTTGATTGACCCAATCATGGCGTTAATAGAATTAGGGGCCAATAGTTAGGAACGTTACTAGAGTTTCTAGTGTTAATGACAAATTTCTTTACAAATTCTTAAACCTGACATCGATAATGCCCAAATGACCTTTATAATTAGAGGTAAAAAATCAAGGAGAAAATAGATGGGTTACGCAGTATTAACGGGCGGGACCTTCTTTACCCTGATCGTTGAAAGCCTCAGAGAGGAATCGAAAGGAAGAAGTGCCACCCCTAATAAAAAAGGACCTCTTTCAAATACAGAGGTCTACAAATCATTAATGAAAGTTGTCGGTTATGAACCGGAAAACGTCAAGGATACTACTCTTGTCGTAAATGTTTCAAAATATAAAAATTGCCAGATTAACAAAGGGCAGGGACTACCGTTCCAAGACAAATTTTTCCTTAGTAATTTGGAAGAAAGGGCTGCTAGCGAGCACCCATTAATGACATCGATGATGAATGATTTCGTCTTTAAGCATATTGATCCGTCAAAAGCCGCTCTTTTGGGGAGACGCTTATTTGAACTCATTGATCAAGATAAATCAATCCCTAATGATAGTGTTCTTTCAGGAAAGCTGGATGAATATAGAGCCATTGATTTGGCTGAACTGCTGCTCGCTTCCTGGCTGTATATCTTAAGGAATAAAGTAGATAACACTCGTGGAACAGAAACCATTGCTACCTGGATGCCTAAAGAACCAGGTTCTCAAGCAAAGGGAGAATTTACCAGTGACCTCGGGATAGAGAAATTTAAAAACCTTCAGGTTCTGTTTAGCCAAACCAAAGAAGAAGTAGAAGGAATGCTGAATTTCTCAATTAAAAACGTAGATTTTGTTGGTGATCGGAAGTATAGGATTGATCAGCCAGTAGCAACTGATAAACAGCATCTCCCTAAATTTATTGGCTCTCCACTAGGAGTGAATGTTGATTATTCCGAAACCGAAATAGCATCAAATTTGAGGAATCCGATCCAATACTATCTGCAGAAGACCAGAAGAAACTATTCAACTATTAAAACTTTGTTGTATCAGGATGAACCTCGGCCATTTTATTCGTTCTATGAACCGGCCGATATTTTAAAAGTCGGGGTTGAAAAGATAGACGATTTCGATGCCTTCAAAGCAAGAGAGTTACCTAAATGCTTTATTTTGATTGGAACTGGTGGTATGGGGAAATCGATGATGCTCAGGCATTTGCTTTTAAATAGTATCTCTAACTACGATACCTTAAAGACTGTTCCAATTCTGGTTATGTTAAAAGACTTTAAATATGATGATGAGGATCTGCTTTCAGTTTGTTATCGAAAGATCAACGATATTACTCCAATAGAAAGATCAGTATTTGAAGGGTTACTGCTAGAAGGAAAATGCTTGTTACTTTTTGATGGATACGACGAGATCAAATCTAAATTTGTTCCAGAATTTGAACGTCAACTGAATCAGATGATCTTTCGGTTTCCTGATAATCAGTACATTTTAACCTCCAGACCATGTAGCGAGTTTGTTCAGTTAGGAAAATTTTCTATCTATCATCTGGCACCTTTAAGTCAGAAAAAAGCAGTTCATCTAGTTAAAAGGCTAGAGTTTAAACCAGATGAACCTGAAATCAAAGAAGGATTTCTGAATATTCTGGAAAAGGAGTGGGACTATACATTAGATTCGTTTATTGAAAATCCGCTGCTGTTAACAATTTTATTAATGAGTTATGACATGCACGCAGATATTCCAACCAAAACAGCAGAATTCTATGACAATGCCTATGAAACTCTGGCTTGGAGGCACGATCGAACTAAAGGTGGATATAAAAGGCAATTTCATTGTGGCTTAGATAATCGAGAGTTTAAGAACAGCTTTTCTGAATTTAGTGCTTATACCTTCAGTAACGAGATTTATGAATTCAGCGAGCATTCCTTAATTGAAACCATCAAAGAGGTACAGAACGAAAGTCCATCAAAACGAATTGATCCCGAAGCTTTCAAACATGATTGCATTAACAGCTTATGTTTGTTAATTCAGGACGGCGCCAATATTTCCTTTGTTCATAGATCATTTCAAGAGTATTTCACCGCCTTCTTCTTTGCTGAACAAGTCGAATATGAAGAATGGTACGAGTATGCAATGATCATCAATGATGAGCATAAGGATTCGGCATTTAACATTTTCAGATTTCTTTATGAGTTGAAACAAGAAAAATTTGAACAGTATGTAATCGAACCTTATTTATATGAGAATTTAGAGGGCCTTGACTTTAACGAAGGATTTGAAAATTATTTGAGGACCTTCTATCCGAAAATCGAATATAAGTACGGAGACTTGGCCAACTTTGGTTGGGGAACGAATATTACAGATCCACTTATGGAATTTATCCACTTTGAAAAGGACTTGTATTTTCGATTGAGTGAGGAGGACCTTCCGTTTATTCCTGAGTTGGCGATTGAATATTACTACGATGGAGGAGTACTGACACGTAAAGGAGAATTTTGGGCTTATCGAGAAGGATCTACCTACAATGAAGAAGCAGAACCGAATGGATATATAATGCAAGTAGATACAATAAAGTTACTTAGAAACCCAAAGTCTTATCCTACCCTCTACGAAGCGCTCTTACTTCATGACAACAAACTGAGGACAGAGTTTAATAAGTTAAAGAACTATTTGGTTTCCCTGGAACATCAAAGCACTAAGAAGAAAACCAATCTCTTGAGAGGACGTAGATCAAATTAAACTATCAGTCTAACTATTGGCTTCTTTTCGGATATCAAGTTTTAAAAATCAAATGAGCCGGGCAAAATGTCTGGCTTTTTGTAATGTAATGGAAACTCCACTTTTGAAAGCGTATTTAAATCGGCCCCATTTCTCGATATAATAATAAGGATAATCCCAACGGGATTTAAGAAAGGAAAGTTTATGAAACGAATCAGCGAGGAGGTCCACCGTGCCTTCGAATGATTTATATATAGTTGACAACTCTGCAGAGGACTTGAGTGTCAAAAAATATCTTTCTGAATGGTGCCAAGTCTCAAAGCAGATGGATATAGCAACAGGATATTTTGAAATTGGTGGTCTTCTTACTTTGGATTCTGATTGGCAGAAATTAGATAAAATCAGAATCATTCTTGGTAATGAAATAACTAAGAGAACGAAAGAGGTTATTGATGCAACGGTGGCCTCGATTCTGAACAACCTCAATCAGAGCATTAATACCGAAAATGAAACTAACGAATTTCTGGTCGGTGTTCCGGCAATAATGGAAGCTTTAAGAACCCGGAAAATAGAGTGTCGTGTTTTCGATAAAGGAAAATTTCATGCTAAAGCTTACATTACTTATTTTAAAGACAAATACAAATCTGGATTCATACAGTCAATGAATATCCCTGAAGGTTATGGACTGGTTGGTTCCAGCAATTTTACCAAAGCTGGGCTGACCAAGAATATAGAGTTAAATGTGCAGCTCAATCGGGATGTCGAGCAGCTTCAGGACTGGTTTGAAGATAAATGGGAACAAGGTCAGGACATAACTGAAGCGGTTCTTCAAGTGATTGAAAATCATGTAAAGGAATACTCCCCCTACGACGTTTATCTGCGTTCAATGTATGAGTTTTTCAAAAGCCGAGAAGAAACTGTTTCTGAATGGGAAAAACACGACTCGAAAATGTACCCAATTCTCTCTCAATATCAGCGAGATGGATACAACAGCTTGGTTGAAATTGCTGATAAATACTCAGGGGCGTTTCTATGTGATGGCGTTGGATTAGGGAAAACCTTTGTTGGAATGATGTTGATAGAAAGATTCGTAAAAAAAGAACGAAAGAACGTAGTTCTAATTGTTCCGGCTTCGGCTAGAATTTCGGTTTGGGAAACTACCATAAAAAAATTCATGCCAGAGATTCTGGAAGGATTCTATACTTTCAAGATCATAAACCATACTAGCCTGCTGCAAGATAAGAACCAAAATTTGATGAATCAGATAACTGACCAAGCAGAAATCATCATTATTGATGAGGCTCATCATTTTAGAAATAGGTCATCTAATCGATACCGGAAACTATTTGAAATGATGAAAAATGGCTCTCAGAAACAAATGTTCATGTTGACTGCTACTCCAATCAATAATAGTTTCTTGGATCTCCAGCATTTGATTGAGCTGTTTTCACATCGGCAAGATGACTATTTCTCTATGGCTCCTTTAGGAATTCATAGCTTAAGTGGGCATTTCAAAAAAATGGAAGCCGAATTAAAACGGCAGACAGACGCTGATGTAGCTGACTCAACAGAGCTTTCCACCGAGATTTATCGTGAAGATAAGTTGGTCAATGAACTTGTAGTACAGCGTAGCCGAGCTTATGTAAAGCAGAGTCTATCGAACGAGGAAGGAACAAAAGTTTTATTCTCTCTTCGCCAGCCACCTACTGTAGCTAACTATTCCTTAAAAAAATCGTATGGAAAGCTGATTGATGATTTTATTCGCTCTTTCTATCGAAAGGATAGAAGTGGGAGAAAAATGCCAATCCTGGCTCTTGCTGTTTATTCGCCTTATGAAGATCAATATTTCATAGGAGATAAGAGCAAAATCGACGAAATGGTTTCTGGTCGTCAGCAGCAGGTTGTGAATCTGATTCGTCAATTACTACTGAAACGTTTTGAGAGCTCAATTGTTGCTTTTGAAGAAACCTGTATCCGGATCTATTATCGACTTTATCGTTTTGTCAAAGATTATTTTGAGATGGGTAATCAAAGAATGCTGGAGCGGTTCTTGAATAAGCAGGATGATGTTATTGAGTTTGTTGAAAAATTCATCTTAACCAACGGTGAAAAAACTCTGGAGGAATATGAGGACGACCTTCCGGATTATGTTTGGGATGACGAATCACAAGATCTCAATGTAAAGGATTTCGATATTCCTGCTATGCTCGATGATACTGTCCTGGACATGGAAGTACTTGGGGAGTTTATTGAAGATATTATGGAGTTTGACTCCAGCCAGGATGATAAGGTCCGGGAATTAAAAAGAATTCTTCGAGAAGAGCCAAAACTTCAAGGAAGAAAAGTCATCATCTTCACAGAATATAGATCGACCGCAAGATATATCTATAAAGAGTTAAAAGAAGCAGGATTCACTGGGCTTAATGAGATTGATGGGCAATCTAAAGATAATCGACATGAAACAATTACCAGATTTTCTCCTTACTACAATGATTCCAGTTCAGATCAAATAACTGATGAAATTCAAATTCTGATTGCTACCGACGTTCTTGCAGAAGGATTGAATTTACAAGATGCGCAGTGCCTGATTAACTATGAACTTCATTGGAACCCGGTTCGTTTAATGCAAAGAATTGGCCGTGTCGATAGACGCCGCAGCGCGGACGTTGAAGAGCGGTTACTGGCTGATCATCCTGAATTAAGAGAAGATCGAGAGAATATGTATTATTGGAACTTCCTTCCTCCTGAAGAACTGGAGAAGCTTCTGTCTTTATATAGAACAGTCTCCCAAAAAACCCTTCGTATTTCCAAAACGTTTGGTATTGAAGGCAGCAAACTCTTGACTCCTGACGATCATTATGAGGCTTTAAAAGAGTTTAATTCCCAATACGAGGGGACCACCTCAGGAGATGAGGAAATGGCATTAGAATATCAAAAACTAATGCAGGATAATCCTAACTATGACTCTGTCCTCGTATCTTTACCGAAGAAAATGTACAGCGGTAAAACAGCTACTTCTTTCAAAGGGTATTTCTTTTGTTACGAGCTACCAATTAAGAAAGCTGATGGAAACTGGTCAGACGGTGATGGCTGGTACCGTTGGTATATGCTCGATCCAGAAACGAAAAAAGTAGTTGAACAGGCATATCCAATCTGGCAGGCAATTAAATGTGACCCTGAAACCCCAAGGGTTTTTCAAGTAAGTGAGGAAGATTTTAAAAAAGCCAGAAAAGAAATTGAGAAGCATATTAAAAAGAATTATATGAAATCTGTACAAGCTCCAATTGGAGTAAAACCCAGGTTGGTTACCTGGTTAGAAATGAATTGAGGTACCCCATGTCTCAAAATATCCGAAATGTAAAAGATATGGATTCTCTCATCAGCTACCTATCGGAAAACCTTGGATGGAATATTGATCTGGATGATTTTGATGATATTGATGACATCACCTACGATTTTGACGCTGATGATTTAGGGCTGAAAGAAGAAGCATTTGCGAAAATTTCTTCTTTAAAACAACTCAGGCCACTTGTGGATGACCAAAAATGGGGAATCTTTCTAGTTGATTTTGATAGTAAAAAATTCGAAGTAACTGCTCTGAGAAAGATTCTTTCTGGTTTAGTCCCAACCAGGCGTAACTCTTCAGAACACGCTGTTTGGGATAAACACGACCTCCTCTTCTTATGTACATGGGGAGATCACAATCATGTAACTCTGGGGGCAGCTCATTTTGAAGATTCAGAAAAGGGCCTGCCTCAGATTAAAATGATCTCCTGTGAACCAGCAGTCGAAGATATCACTCAAATAAGTATTTTTGAGCGAAGGCTTGGAAGGTTGAAGTGGCCAGATAATCCAGAAGATCAGGAAAAATGGAAGGATGATTGGCGAAATGCTTTTAGAACTTCTTATCGACAAACTATTAGAGATTCCCAAACTCTCGTTACCCACCTGTCAGAAGAAGCCAGAAATATTCGAGATAGAATTTTAGAAACGTTGGAGGTAGAGACCAGCAAGGGTTATGTTCATAAACTCTACGAAGAATTCAAATCAAAGTTGATTCATGACATGACAGAACAACAGTTTGCAGATACATATGCTCAAACTATAGTTTACGGATTGTTCTCGGCTCGTTGTATGGGAGAATCAGCAAACAGTTTTGACATATCTCAAGCTGTGGATGCTATTCCTAACACAAATCCGTTCTTGAAGGGTTTAATGCAGGAATGTCTGGGAACCAAAGGATCAACAAATAAACTGACATTCGATGAACTTGAAGTTGGCAGCATCATTGATCTTCTAATGAATACTCAGACTGAAACAATTGTCGAAGACTTTAATCGACAGACTGGTGGAGGACGGGAAGATCCTGTTATTCACTTTTACGAAGAATTTTTAACGGAATATGATAAGTCACAAAAGGTACAAAGAGGAGTTTTTTACACCCCTCAACCTGTAGTTAATTTTATGGTTCGTGCGGTCGACGATCTTCTTAAAACTGAATTTGGAATTGAGGATGGTTTAGCATCTACTTCCACGAAAAAGATTAAATACATACGTGATAGTAAGAAAAAACGATATGGAGTAATCACTGACGTTGAGGACGAGAAGGAAGTGCCTGCCATACAGGTTTTAGACCCAGCAACAGGAACAGGGACGTTCCTGCGCCAAATCATCCTTCAAATCCATAAAAACTTTGAAGAGAAAAATTCAAAACTTTCTAAGATTCAACGTAAAGAGGAATGGAATAAATACGTCGAAAAGCATTTGCTCCCAAGGCTAAATGGTTTTGAATTGATGATGGCTCCATATGCTGTGGCACATATGAAGCTTGCTATGGTTTTGAAAGATACTGGCTATGAGTTCAATAATCACAAGCGACTTCAAGTTTATTTAACTAATACGTTGGAAGAACCCGGAGACGATCAAATTACTTTGTTTAGCGACCCGCTTGCGATCGAATCTATGAATGCAAATGAAGCGAAGAAGAACTCGGGGATTAATGTAGTGATCGGAAATCCGCCATACAGCATTAGCAGCACTAATAAGGACCCATGGATTCTTTCCTTATTGCAAATTTATAAGGATGGCTTGAATGAGAGAAAAGTTAATTTGGATGATGACTATATAAAATTTATTAGGTATGGGCAGGAAATATTGAATAAGTCTTCATCCGGGATTTTAGCATTTATAACCAACAATAGCTTTTTGGATGGTATTACCCATCGGAAAATGAGAGAAGTGCTGTTAAACAGCTTCAATAAAATCATTATTATCAATCTTCATGGGAATAGTAAACGATTTGAAAAGTCACCAGATGGAGGAAAAGATGAAAACGTTTTTGATATCCAACAAGGAGTGAGCATTAATATTTTTGTGAAAACCTCTAAAAAGAAAAAAGGTGCTGGTATCTATTATCGCGATTTATTTGGCCTACGATCAGAAAAATACCGGATACTAAATTCAAGTAGAATTGAGCTTAATGATTTCCGACTATTAAGTCCTACTGGCCCTAATTATTTCTTTTATCCATTTAATACAACTGCTGAAGAAGAGTACTCTAAAGGCTTTGCGATTGACGAGTTCATGAAGGTTAATAGTTCTGGGATTCAAACAAAGAATGATAAATTGGCAATCAAGTTTAATCAGTCTGACGTTAAAATAGTCCAAGACGATTTTTTAAAGCTCGATCAAGATGATCTAACAAAAAAATATAGTTTGAAAGACTCGGCAGGGTGGAAGATAAAAAATGCTGTAAATGACATAAAAACTAACCGCTCATTTATTTTGCCCATTGTATATAGACCGTTTGATAACAGATATGTTTTGTATACTAATAAGTCTTCAGGCTTTCTAGGTCGACCAAGAGAAAAAGTATCAAGATATTTTGTAGAACAGAAAAACTTAGGTTTGATTGTTAGAAGAACAACACCACCCGTTGATTTTACACATGTATTCATATCTGACTCCGTGATATCGGAAGGAGTATTAGGAATTGATCCAAACGGGCGAGAATATATTTTCCCTCTATATCTCGATAGTGGAAATCTTTTATCGAATAGAGCTATCAATTTTGATTCCGGCATCTGGAATAGAATTCGTTCTATCATAGGTGATGACCATGATGAAATGGATATTCTTGGATATATTTACGGATATCTACATTCTGAAAAATATAGAAAAAAGTATACTGAGTATCTACGAGTAGGATTCCCAAGAATTCCTTTTCCAAAAGATGAAATACAGTTCTCGAATATAGCTTCATTGGGAACAGAATTAATTCGTATCCACCTAATGGAAGATACAGGGAACTTATTAAAATGTACTTTCAAAGGAATGGATAGATTAGTTTCTACCTGCGTTTATAAAGATGGAAAGATCTTCATAAATAAAACTTCGTTTTTCGACAACGTTCCAGAATGGGTGTGGAATCAATTCATTGGAGGTTATGCGCCTTTACAAAAGTGGCTAAAGTTGAGAAAGAATCTAACTATTACTCAGGAAGATGTTTCTCATTATATCCACTCTATAAATGCTATTTATCAAACAAGAAAGATAGCAAACAAAATCGATAACTTCATTGAGTTATAAAGACAACAATGCTGAAATAATATTTCGGAATCAAAAATAGCTGGGGTCTGTTTTACGGAAAATTTGACCCCTTTTTTGAAATTTAACGCCTTTAACTTTATGTACGGAAAGTTAGCAGATTTTTAGCTTTGTTTAAACATGGAGTAAAAGACGGCTATGCGAGTTTTTATTCAACTATCATTCATGCGGAAAGCACCTTTCAAAATAAATGCACCCATTTGCACCTATTTGACTAAAGCATGAACCCCCTTTTATCAGGCCGAGATTTGTCTGAAAGAATAGAATAGCCATAGCCCCCTCCTTCTATCCTCATTTCCTATGGAGTGCTTTATATAAAGTCGTTTCCTCCACAAGTGGCCTAGACTTTGTAGCAAAGCTGACCTGCAGATAGATGAACCCTTTTGTGATGGAAGAACCCTTGTTTATTAAGAAAACCCCTGTAAATAGTTTAGGGGAAACTTAGGGCGTATAAATTTTTAAAAATGAAACTTGCATTATAAAATACCCTTTATGTTCTTTACTTAAAGGGTATTTCTGCGTTAAGACACTGAAAATTGTATGCACTTCATGGTGCTCGTAGAGGTGCATCGGGCCGGGGCGGCTTCTTACCAGAAGATTTTTGATCATTTCAGGCCAAAATTCTGGCTTGGCATGTCGGCTACCCCCTCCCGCATGGACGGAGTAAGCATCTACGAGCTTTTTGATCACAATGTCATCTCCCAGATCGGGCTGCGGACGGCACTGCAAGAAGACTTGCTGTGCCCGTTTCATTATTATGCCCTTTGCGATTTGAAGGTAGACGATGAAACGATCACGAATCCGGGACAGTTTAACCGCCTGATCGATGACCAGCGGATTACACATATTCTCGATGAAGCAAAATACTATGGTTATTCTGGCAGCAGGGTTAAGGGACTGATGTTTGTCTCTTCCGTCAAAGAAGCGGCGGCTTTAAGTGCCAAGCTCAATGAGTGCGGTCTGCGAACGATGGCTCTTAGCGGTGCGGACAGCCAGAAAGTTCGCAAACGAGCTATTGAGCGGCTGGTGCAAAAGGATAACGATGAGCAGGCTTTGGATTATTTGATTACGGTGGACATCTTTAATGAAGGGGTTGATATCCCGGCTATCAACCAGGTGCTTCTGCTTCGGCCGACTAAATCTGCCATTATCTTTGTCCAGCAGTTAGGCCGGGGTTTACGCAAGGCGAAAAACAAGGAATTTGTTACGGTCCTGGATTTTATCGGGTTGTATGCCAATAACTTCATGATCCCTGAAGCTCTTTTAGAAAACCGGAGCGGCAACAAAGACGGCCTGCGACGGTTTGTCCTGGAGGGGAACAGGACACTGCCTGGGACGAGCAGTGTCTACTTTGATGAAATCAGCCGTTCCCGCATTTTCAAGGCTATTGAAGATGCCAAACTCAACTCGGCTAAAGCCTTGCGGGAAGGGTTTCTCGAACTGAAAGAACGGCTGGGCCGGGTTCCGCTGCTTTGTGACTATGATGACAGTGCCCTGGATCCGCTGCTCATCTTTTCCAATAATAGTTATCCGTCTTATCCGGATTTTCTGCGCAAGCAGAAACTGCGAGCTTCTGACCTGGATTCGGTCTTTGCCGGTTCCAAGGAGCTGGCTAAAGCGCAGCTGGATTTTTTGCGGTTTGCCTCGACCTATTGGCTGGATGGCAAGCGGCCGCATGAGCTTTTGCTTATAAAAGCCCTGATGAATAATCCCGATCACTGGCAGCAGGAATATCTGCGGTTGGCCAGGGAAGAAAAGATCGAAACGTCGCCCGAAACATGGGTAAATCTGCTTATGCAGTTTCAGCGCCAATGGCTGCATGGAACCGGGGCAGAATCTTATCCCGAGGCCGTTTTTCTGATGGCCAGGACGGGTGAGAAAAGCATCCCAAAGGATGACGGTAATTACAGTCATGGATATAGCAGTGATATTGAATATGATGGTAAGCAATTCCGATCTCAGGAAGATACCGCCAAAGCATCCACCAGCAATAAGAATGGTCCTGATGCGGCACCTGACAGCGAGTCCGGCAGCACGGAAAATGCCGAATCAAGTCATTCCGAATCTTTTGACGGTATGATCCTGACTGAAGAGTCCCGGCAGGTGATCGATCGCTTCAAGCAGGACAAAAACCTGGCAAAAGCTGTACTTGATCCGGAGATGTTGACGATTCACCCCGGCTTTGCCAGAGCCCTGAGTGATGAAGCCTTCTGTTTTCACCTGACAGATCTGGTGGAATATGGCCTGGAGCGTTACCGCCGGCAGTATGCGGAGGCCATGAAAAACGGGAATTTGTGCCTGAATGAAAAGTACAGCTACATGAGTACGTTTCGCCTGCTCGATTTTCCTGTTCAGCCTATTGCCAATAACGTCGGCGGATATATCTACAATGAACCGCTCAATATTTTCCCGGTCTACATCAACTATGACAAGGCTGAAGATATTGCTGCTTCGACGCAGTATGAAGACCATTTCATCTCGCCGACCCGGCTGATCGCTTTTTCCAAAAGCGGCCGTTCCCTGCAGTCCAAAGAGATCCTCCGGCTGCAGGAGTATGCCCGAAACGGCCTGAAGATCCCGCTTTTTGTTCGCAAAAATACCAGGGACGATCTCAAGGAGTTTTACTACCTGGGATACATGAAGCCCACCGGCAGTTTTGAGCCGATGATCATGAAAGATGGCCAAACGAAAGCCGTACGGATCGAATATGAACTTGAGCAGCCCGTCCGGGCCGATCTGTATGATTACCTGACCAGATCCTGAAGGGACTAAAGATCTTTTTGCAGCTCTTTTTAAATGCGTTTCGACTTTAATGCTGGAGGGTTTGGCGGTTTCTCCTTCTCCTTTTCTTTTCGAGTTTCTGCTTCTGTTTGGGTACTTGCTTAGAGCTCTTTTCATTGAAATGATTGGGCGGGCCTGCCAAAAATTGGCAGGCTTTTTTGGTGGAACCTGAAGCTGACTTGAGGCATACAATGAGTTTAGATTCGAGAAAAAACGAAAATAAATCGATGACAGATATATTGCATAAAAATAAGGAAAGAGAAGGAGATTGCATGTACACAATTGGGCAGGTTTCAAAAATGACCGGGCTTCCGGTTTCCACGCTTCGCTATTATGACTAGGTTGGCTTCTTTCCCGATCTGGAGCGGGTTTCCGGAATTCGCCAGTCCAGCCCGGCTGAGCTGGAAACACTGCAGGTCATTGAGTGCCTGAAAAAAAGCGGCCTGGATATCAAGTCTATCCGCCAGTTTCTCTTATGGTGCAAGGAAGGAAAATCCACTTACGACAAACGGCTGAACCTGTTTGAAACGCAGCGTAAAGCTGTCGAAGCGGAAATGGCCAAGCTGCAGCAGACACTCGATATGATTGATTATAAATGCTGGTACTACCAGACGGCCGAAAAGATGGGCAGTGAAGAAGAAGTAAAGGCCATGATTCCAGACCGGCTGCCCCCGGACATCCGGGCGAAATACGATAATTCGCATCTGGATTGCTGCCAGGACGACCAGGAAGCGGGATGCTGAACTTGAACCAAAGGCAGAAGAAAACGGTCCAGATAATCCGTCTGCTTCGAGTTTGCTTTTGGCCAGTCTGCACTCTGCCTGTTTATAGATGACACAGAGCTGCTTTGCGGGATCCTGATTAATGCTTTCAATGCTTCATAGTTTCTTCTTTGGGTAAACTGGCTATCAGGGAAAGCGAAAAAGCCCGGCATGAATCAAGTGGAATGGACGATAAAATCATACAATAGATGGAGAACAGCAGAAGAACTCTTATCGCAAAGGAGAATTATTTATGATCGAGTACAGATTTGAACCCGAAGAACACCGCAGTGCAGCTTATGATGACGGCCAGCTGATCGGCGTTTGCCAGTATACAGAACAGGATGGCGCCTGGTATATCATCCATACCGAAGTGGTGCCGGCTTATGGCGGCCAGGGAATTGCCCGCAAGCTGGTTATGATCGTAGCCAATGAAGCCCAGGAGCAGGGAATTCCCGTTGTTCCCATCTGCTCTTATGCCGTCAAGGTATTGGGTGAATAAAAAAGAAGAGCAGCTGGGTTATTACTGCCTGACTAACAGTCAGCTTACCGATAAACCTCCCGTTTATCATTGTTATCATCATTATTATCACAGCAGTGCTTCAGTCGCTGAGCTCTCGAGAATCGCTTAAGAACAAGAAGAAAAAGAATCAGGCCAGCAGCCGGACCGTTCGGGCTGCTGGCCATTTCAGCTTCTTTGTGATTTGGTTGATACAGGCGTTTCAGTTTTTTGTCTGAAGAATTTGTTTGTCAGGAGGTTTGTTTATGGAAAAGATGAAATTTAGAGCCGAGGAACTAAGAATCTGCACAACAGCGGGATGGAAACCGGAAAGAAAGCTTGACCGGCTGCTGATGGCGCTGGTTTTTCTGGCCATGGTAATATCCGGATGCTCCGGACCGGCCGGTTCTGCACCAAAGGCTTCGGATGACCAGAAAGCTTCTGCAGATTCAGCTCAAAATCCGGCTTCCGGCCAGCCTGATCAGGATTCTTCAGCCCTTGCTGATCCAGATTCCGCAGTACTTTCCAGTACTTCAGCCGGTTCGGGCAGCTCAGAAAATAATGATGCAGGAAATGGGGACTTGCTGGAAGAAAAGGCCAGAGAAGCCCTGAAGAAAATGACTCTGGAAGAAAAGGTGGCTCAGCTGTTTATTGCCACTCCTGAATCGCTTGGCGGTGTTGATCCGGTGACAGATGCTTCGCAGTTTCAAAGCCAGTTTACAAACCTACCGGTTGGCGGCCTGATCTTCTTTGACAAAAATTTTGTCGATGCCGCACAAACGCAGGCCATGCTTGCCGGGGCCCAGAGCTTTTCACAGGAAAAGCTGAATCTGCCGATTTTTCTTTGCTGCGACGAAGAAGGCGGAACGGTAGCCCGAGTGGCCAACTCCGGTGTTTTAGGTGTTGCCCCGCAGCCTTCTGCTGCTGATCTTGGTGCCAGCCAGGATTTAAATCTCATCCGCCGGCAAGGCCAGTATGTCGGCCAGTATCTGCACCAGCTGGGTTTCAATGTCGATTTTGCACCCGATGCCGATGTAGTAACCAATCCGGAAAATACGGTTCTTGCCGGCCGGACCTTTTCATCCGATCCCAACCAGGCAGGAGAGATGGCCCTGGCCTTTGCCCAGGGGTTGGAAGCAGAAGATGTCCTGCCGGTCTTCAAGCATTTTCCCGGCCATGGCAGTACCAGCGGAGATACGCATAATGGCTTTGCGTATTCCAGCCGGACACTGGCCGAGCTGGAAAACTGTGACCTGATCCCGTTTAAAACTGGTATCGCAAACGGCATACCTGCCATTATGGTCGCCCATATCTCACTGCCCAATTACACCGGCAATGATCTGCCTGCTTCCCTCAATCCCGAAGTGATCACCGGCCTGCTGCGAAACCAGCTTGGCTTTTCCGGCCTGATTGTCACGGACGCAATGAATATGGGTGCTGTTGCCAATAATTATGATTCCAGAGAAGCTGTCATCCGGGCTTTGCAGGCCGGGGCAGACATGGTCCTGATGCCGGATGATCTTTATCCGGATTACGAAGCGGTCGTTAATGCCGTTCATACGGGCGTTTATCCAGAAGCCCAGCTCAATGATTCAGTTCTGCGGATTTTAAAAGCCAAATTCTCCCTGATGACTAACAATCAGCAATGATGGACTGATAGATTACTAATGAATTCAAGAGATATCCTATTTGTGGTTTATCGTCATCCTATTTCTTTGGAATAGCACTTGCTTAGTCTTGATGCATGATTTATAAATTGCGTCGCAATATTTAACTGTTCTCTATTAAATAGTAAGATAGCGGTGAACCATTTAGCGTTATTTCACGAAGAAGTAAAGATCGGAAAGAGCATGCTTCTGAAGATTTTTTCTATTTGAATGTAGAGAATGGGAGGGAAAATACATGAGCAATTTAGGTCTATATCAAGTAGTGACAACTTTGATGAAAAGGGTTGGGGGACCGAAGAAATTTTTTGCAATGATTTTAGGAGCGGGGGCTGCAGGTGGAGCGGTCGCAACATTAGCTATTCAGAAAGTCATAAGTATTGTTGAAAAACGGAATAGATCAAATGCTTCTCTCGGTGATATTGAATTTCCTTATCAATTTAAGAAGAAGGGTAAAGAAGGTCGTGAGAAGGTTAAGCCAGGGGAGAAATTTAGGGTACTAAACAATGATGGAGACGTTGTTTTCATCCAAAAAGAATCAGACCCCGAGTACTTCCATTTCTTATCGGAGGAGTTTCTAATGAAAGTTTCAGATTTTCCAGGAGTAAATTCCGATCCAAACTGTTCAAATTAAACGTTAACTCCCCTGATTTTTAGAAAATCAGGGGAGTTTGTATATCGAAAAGCCAAGATCATAATAATGATCGTTCCATGTATTCAAAAGTGAGGACATCTTCTTTTTCAGGCTGATAATCGTAGATTCCTCGGCTTTCAAAACCATGCCTGGCATAGAGGTTTCTGGCCGGACGGTTGCCATCGATCAGGTCCAGGCGGACACTGTCTTTTCCAT
>Jenna_p1__coassemble_1323_pt1 | contig 17975 bp, 13 predicted proteins | sample Jenna_p1__metabat2_low_PE_009 | metagenome-assembled genome bin Jenna_p1
ATAAACGCTTCACAAACTTTCGGTCTGCGAAGCGGCTTGATCATTAGATCACATTTAACGGCCTCGGGTCAAGTCCCATTCATTGAAATTAATAAAACGTTTCCATTTTCATTTTCACAGGCAAACACAGCTGATGGCCTGCAGGTGGGAAGTCTGTAAATTTCCGGCACTAAAAAGCCCGTCTAATATCCATTGAATATTGACGGGCGAAAACTTGACTGATGAATACCAGTAAATTATTCCTGCTTTTGGATCGGCTGCTTTTGAGAAGAGTCTGTTTTTTTGATGTTCTGATCTTCTTTTAAGTATTTGGCTGGGATAGCCGGAGAGTCAATACCGGAATAGCCAAGAATTCCATTGATGGTATAGAGCGTTCTTGGATCCTGGACAGAATGCCAGGAGCGGGTAATGACATTCGATTCTGGATTCTTGAATTCCGTATTGAAAATCGAGTAGTACTCGCCGGGTGAAACGAGGCTTTTCTGAATCGGCAGATCCAGTCCGATTTCATTGAGCATGGCGGCATCGTAGTTGGAGCAGTTGCAGCCAAGCAGCGAATACCAAGCCCATCGGCCTTTGGTATACATCCTGAACTTGCAGCGGATTCTGTACCACAGCCGGTCTGCGTACAGATGTTCCAGTTTCTTGAACTCTTCTTTCTGCTGGGCAGGCGGGAATTTTTCCAGCTGGCACTCCCAGGGGATCGTATCCTTTTTCATCTGCTCGGTCAGCTCATGGAATTTTTTAAGCTGCTCATCGGTAAGATGCAGTCCAAACTCGAAGAGCGGACAGTTTTCCACTACGCAGCAGTTGTTGGTATACAGATCAGCATCCGCGGTAAAGAGAATTCCAGGACCAATGGTCTTGAAGAACTTTTCATCCGGATAGTCATAGTCACCATAGGAATACATCACACCATCATGCGAGAAGGTCATATGGCCATAAATCGTGCGTCCCTTGTCGCCCGTATGAATATAAACCCGGAAATTGACGGGCTTGTCACTCTTGCGGGCATCAAAATTGGTCGGGATATCTTTCATCGCCTTGTCTTCCAGGTTCCGGATGATCAGTGCCGGCAGCACTCCGACAATAAAGCAGGGCAGGCTGATGAAATGACGGATCGACCAGTATCTTGGATTGTAGGATTTTGAGAAATAGTATTCTTCAAACAGTTCCTGGAGACCCAGAAGAATCAGGTAAACGCCAAAGACGATATTGACATCCTGCGGCTTGACCAGAAAAAAGATGCAGGCGGCCAGATACAGAAAAGCCGGAATTCCTTCCATTGCCGAATAGTGGTCGAGGACCCACTGAATGCCAAAGACTACACCGATTGCTCCCAGATACAGAGCGTAGAAAATCGCCGTCAGATGGGTATCGGCAAAGAAAATAAAGAGGCCAAAGGTAACCAGGAAGATGCCGGTCAGAAAATCGACAACCCGGCGATACTGGAATCCGCTTTTAAAAAATGTAACTGAAGAGAGAATGGCAAACAGTCCCAGGATAATCCGGACAGCCATATCCATCGGGTGTGTCCAGAACAGAAACAGCAGGCCAAGAACAAAATAAAGAATTGCCGGAAGCAGTTTTTTGACAGTCTTCATCATCCATCCTCCTTTGCCTCTTAAAGGCAGACAGGTTTTAATCCAGGCAGCCCGCAGATCCAGTCTGGTGCTGTTTGCTTGTGCAGGCAGTGCTTGCAGGCAGTATATACAGAACAGACTGTGCTTATCGAACTGGCTGTGTCTCTATGCTGACCATTGCATAATTACCATCTTTACTTTTTAGCCATGAAAGCAGGAATATCCCAAACATTATGCTCATCTTCCTTTTATTGAATGGAGTCTGGTTCAAAGAAGCCAGAAGGGAAACCGGAACAAAAAAACTTCCCTTTAATCATCAGGGAAGCTTGCGGCCATCTGGCTGCTGATTGAAAACGCTGAAGCATTCAGATCATCAATCATCTGACTGCACGAAAAAATCAGCCAGTCTGGTTCAGATTCATCTCAGTATGATTCAGATTCATCCGGTTTGCTGGAGCTTTCTTCCTTGCCGGAGCGGAATTCTTCCAGGATCCTGAGCGAAGCGCTTGTTCCAATCCTGTCTGCCCCGGCTTCGAGCATCTTTTTGCAGTCGGCCCAGCTGCGAATTCCGCCGGCCGCCTTGACCTTGACATCGCTGCCGCAGTTGGCCTTCATCAGCCGGACATCTTTGGGTGTGGCGGACGATGGTCCAAAGCCGGTGGATGTCTTGATAAAATCCGGCTTTACGCGGCTGGCAATTTTTGAGAGTTCGACAATTTCTTCATCATCGAGATAGCAGTTTTCAAAGATTACTTTCGAAATGACATGATTGGCTTTGCAAAGATCCGTAATGAGCTTCATCTCGTTTTCCAGATAGTCCCAGTCATGCATTTTTGCCTTGCCGATATGAATGACATAGTCGATTTCATCGGCCCCCTTGTCAATCGCATCCTGGGTTTCGAACAGCTTGCTTTCCAGTCCGCTCTGCCCCAGCGGAAACGAGATGGCGGCTCCAACATGGACATCGCTGCCTTCCAGCTGCTTTTTGCAGAAGGGGACCCATTCGGTATTGATCGCCACCATCGCGGCTCTAATTTCCTTTGCTTCCCGACAAAGCTTTTCCAGGTCTGCATCCTGGGCATACGCTTTTAAAAATGTATGATCAAATTTTCTTGCCAGTTCTTTTTCTGTCAGTTCCATCTTTGTATTTTCCTTTCCACAAAATTCCTGGTTTTACAGCCTGAGCGGCTGATTCAGCCAAAAAAGCCCGCACCTGCAAGCAGAGAGAATTCTGCTCCAGGTGCAGGCTTAATTTTATTATCCACCGTTTTGGACCCACCGGATCAAGTCATTAAAAAATTTTGATGCCATAAAACCCCAGCCGCTTCTGCTTCCAGATCAGGTACATCCTTACTGACCGGCTGGGGCATTTGGATCTTCAAACATGATGTCCACGACCTGGGCAACATTCATGCTGCGAAGTCCGTCCGGATCAGCCAGGGTCTGGTCGTTAAAGCGAAACTGGTCATAAGTCAGGTAGCTGGAGTCCACCAGCGGATCCCAGCCGTTTTGCTGGTAAAGAAGCGCCGTTTCATAGGCGATTCCATACGTTCCGGAAATCCGTACGCCAGGGGGCGAGCTGTGAAGCAGAAGGACGCTTCCATCTTCAAATGTTCCCAGCGCTATATAAATATGGCCTGGCGTGGACATGATATCGCCAGGCAGGATTTCAGTGACTTCACTGGCGTTTTTAAACGTTCCAAGACCCATAGCGGCCAGCTGCTGGCCAAACGTATCGGAATTGAAAACATAATCTCTTTTTTCCGGAAGTGTATTATAAAGGACCCATCCAATGTAGCCTGAGCAGTCCAGGCCATTGTGGATATCGTAAGCATGGTCTGTCGCGACATAGCTATTGACATTATTTTTATAAAATTCAATCCAGGAACTGGCGACGCCCATGGAATTGGCTTCTTCATTTCCGCCGGTATCTTCTTCATTCCACCCGCCGCCCCAGACATAGAGCACTTCATCGACGGGCTGCAAAGCGGTCCGAAGCATCGTTGTCAGGCTTGCCGGCTGAGCGGTTCCAGGCTGGGATGAACTGGCCTGGGACGAAGTGGAAGAAGACTGACTGCGGGCTGCAGCCGCCCTGTGCCGGCGGGCTTTTTCCAGGCTGGCTTCTCTTTTATCCTGGGCAGCAATGCCGGCGGAATTCTGGTAAACCGCCAGCGCTGCCGAAACCAGCAGCAAAACAACTGCCGTTACCGTCAGGATTATAATTGAAGTTTGCTTGTCTTTTGATTTTCTTCCCATGCGAATCATTATAACAAAAACGCCGGCAAGAATAAGGGAATCTAAAATAGTATGTGGTTGAGGAGAGCTGTAAATTTCTGTGGCAGCTTTTTTTCGAAGTGTTAAGTCCAGCCTGTAAAGCGAGATTGTGGTTGGCCCAAAAACTAATTTTGATTTATTGAGATGAAAACAGACCTTGAAGGCGGAATTATTTCTCCTGGCACAGATGACGGGAACTTAAACCGCTAAAGCGCCTGTCACTTTTCCCGTCGTCACTCTTCGATTCACACTCCATCAGACAGGGAGCACAAAAATTTTCGCAGCGGTCCTTTATAGTGGGTCTCCCCCTGGTAAACTGGTGAGCCTTCAGCCAAATGGTGTCATTTCATTTTTTTGACTGAAGGCACTTCCGGGGGTCCAGGGGGGAGAGGGTCCCACTGTCAAGGACGGTCCCCCTAAAGGGGCCGAGCGGAGAAAAATTTTGTGCGGACCCTGGAAGAGCCGGGACCCTTAGCCAGCCATAAATACCCTTGGCCAGGCACGCCGGACTGATTACATCCCGTCGTCTGTTTTGAGTTCGAGTTTCCGCCTTCAAGGTCTGTTTTCCCATTCTGCAGTCTGCTTTAATAGAAGCAGGAAAGGTGAACGAAAAAAAAGACCCGCGTTATCGAGCTGCAACTCTGGCGGATCTCTCTCCCATGAACTTTCGTTCAATGTCATCTATATGTTAAACATTTTGACAGGCAAATGGAACAGGAATCAAAAGAATCTTCAAAATACCAGCTGCTTATCCGATAAAGATCCAGCCCCATACCGTCTGTCTGAAAGTGAACTGAAAAACACCTGCTGTCCTCATTGCCATAAACAGGGCACCCTGGTGTATTCGAAATCTTATTTCCGCTATTTCTTTTCGTCTGCCAAGGATATCGAGGAAGACGTCCGCATTTCTATAGCGGTCTATTATTGTCCGGTATGCCAGACATATCATTCCCTGTTTCCTGAAGACGTCTGCCCGTTTTCACATTTTTCGTATTCCCTGATCCGCAGAATAATCAGCTATTTCAACAGTCATGGCCGGCTTCTGGCTCATACTGCCCGGAAGTTTTCAATCAGTGTAAAAACTCTCAGGCACCTTATTGCCATATGGAACCAGAATATTGATTTATTTAACAGGCTCTTTGTCGAATCGGTCTCTTTTAACATGACCGCCAATGACTTGGAGCTTTTTTTTGCGATTTTATGGATGCCCGTTTTTGTGCGGCCAGATCAAGGCTTTCTTTACTTCAGTCCCAGAAGGGAGAAAGAGGAGGCTTTATGCCGGAGGGGTACTGGCCAGTGGCGAGCAGAATCCTGGCCTTCCTGAATAATCCCCCGAATAAAAAGGCACCTGAGCATACTGGCTGGACTGGCTTATTGTCAGAGTAAGAAAGGCGAAGGCTTGTAAAGCCCATAATTAAATCAATATGAATTTATCAATGCTTAATGATCCTCTGCTTAATATGACTCTGGAACTGTATGGACTCAACTGTAAAGACATTGATGAATACTCTCTGCAGCCTATTGACAAGAAGCATGGCCACTGGCAGCTCAACGTCAGACTCAAAGCAGAATATTCGCCCTGTCCGGTGTGCAGACAGGAGAATCCAAGAATATTCGGTTATTACACAAGTGTAGTCAAGGTTAATTTGATGGAGCATATCACCATGGAGATCTGTGTAAAAAGACGCCGGTACCGATGCAGGTGCTGCCATAAAACCTGGACAGAAAACAACCCTTTTGTTTTCAAGGGACAGCAGATCAGCTACGGAACGGTGATCAATATCCTGGAAGAGCTGAAAAATCCTGAAGTCACCTATAAAAGTCTTGGCAAGCGGTTCAATGTCTCACCTGCAACCATCCAGAACCTGATTGACACCCATCTGGACCTCCCGGAAAAACGGCCGCTTCCTGAATTCCTGCTTATTGATGAAGTGTATGCATTTCGCGACAGCGAATCCGGCTATGTCTGTGTACTTATGGATGGCGATACCGGAATTCCCATAGATGTTCTGCCAAGCCGCCGAAAAGAATACCTCAGCAGGTTCCTGGCCCGGTATTCCCCGGAAGAACGGAAAAAAGTGAAATATTTCTGCTCGGATATGTACCAGCCTTACCAGGATATTGCCCAGCTCAAATTTCCCTGGGCTATACGGGCCATAGACCGGTTTCATGTCTTTCAGGACTTTCTCAGGATGACTTACGTAACAACGAGAAATGGAAAGAGCTACTGGAAGACCCGTCGCCTGAATTCAAGCCTGATAGAGAACAAAAACAGAGTAATCCAGACGTTAAAGCGGAACGCGAATGGATTTACAAACTGGGACAGATTCCGCAGCCGCATCCTGTACGTATTAGATCCGGATGTGACATTCACCATTCCGTCAAATCCGAGAGAAGAGAGAAACCGGAACTCAGGAACGCAAAAAGATGAGTCACAAAACGAATTAAAAAAATAAGATAAAAAAACCTGTAAAGCAAGATTGTGGTTGGAACAACCACACTTAGCTTTACAGGTCAAAATTATCAGAACCACTAACAATTTTAGAATGCCAAGAATAACCATGCCGGCGAAAGTACTGACCAAATGTAAAAGACATTCAGAGTTTTTTTCTGCGGATATTTGGGCTGCCTGCCAATTGATACAGCCGCTTTTGCCGGGCTGCGGGCAGATTCTCCCTCTTCAGGCTAGGCAGCAGCCTATGATTCAGCCTGCGGCTGGGTATCGCCCTGGGTTTCCGAGCCTGCCGGCTGTCCTTCCTGGGATGCGGCCGAATCTGTTCCATCAACAGGAGCGGACTGCGGCTGCACCTGGACATCCGGGCTGGGAACAGCCTGGTCTGCAGGGGCTGCCTGGCTGGAAGCAGCCGAAGCCGGCTCACCATCCAGTTCGGCGTTGATTTCTTCAGACATCCGCTTCTTTTCTTCTTCCGTCATTTCCGGAAGCTTCTGGCCATTCAGGCCGTCACGGTCTTCAATCACATCAGGCGGATTGGACATCTGGGCATTGAGCTCATAGTAAGGCGTCATGTCATACTCGCTGTAAAAGCCGGAATTGTAGCGGTTCTGGAAATAATTCAGGACTAGCTGGCCGATATCGGCCAGGATATTCATGCCGTCTTTCTTGGATACGCACGTATAGAGCGAGAGCGTAAAGGGCGGAGTTCCATTGTAAATGCCCACCGCATTGCGCACTTCGTTGATGTTTCCGATCTTCTGGATATAGGTTCCCGGAACCGAACGGTTAAGGAACGTATCGTACGCCGTATACTGCAGCCAGAACTTCAAGTCATTGTAGACTCCGGGCGTGTTGTAGATGTGGTTAAGCAGGCGCATCATGTAGTCGGCGTTGATTACATTGCTCGTTTCCGAATAAAATTCCGGAGTCTGGGGTACATCCGCATAGCGGGCCACGATTTGCTTGAACTTGGTATAGCCGCCAAGATTGGAGTAGAGCATGTGGCCGGCAATATTGTCTGAATACAGCAAAGCCGCTTCAAGAAGCTCATCAATCTGGATTTTGTCACCGACTTTATACTTGCGGTGAATGGGCTGGTTGAGGTTTTCATCATCCTCTTCTTCCCGCATCTCTTCGGTAAACACCAGCGTATCCGAAGGGCTGATCCGGCCGGCTGCAATCTCATCGTAATAATAGGCGCAAAGCGGAAGCTTGTAGGTCGAAGCCGCGGTGAAGTTTTGCTTGGAGTTGCTGGATTCCACAGTTTCATTCGTCACCAGATCCTGCACCGCCCAGCTGACCTTGGAGGGATCGATACCATTCTGGTTCAGGTAGGCATTGATCTGGTCCTTTAAATCAGCCAGCGTGCTAACCTGGTCTGAAAACTCGATTTCAAGATCGTTTTTCAGCTTGACCAGCTTCTGGGTGATCGCAGCATTTTGCGCAGAGGTTTTAGCCACCGAGGCTGAAGAGGCTGAAGAAGCCGAGGAAGCCTGAGATGAGGTTTCCGTTGCGGCCGCCTGCCTGCTGGAAGGCTTTGTCAATGAGCGGACAAGAGCACTCACCGAAAAACAGGCCGTGACAACAATCGCAAGAGCTGCAATGGCGACTATGGCCAATCGAACCGGGTCAAACCGATATTTTCTTTTTCTTCTTTTTGGAGGTTTACTGTTTATTTCAGGCATACTCACAATATTATAGGATGAAAAACCAGAGTCAATCTTTTCAGATTCCTCCAGATCAAAAAAGAACGGCTTTTTGATCTCTCTTCCATCGATTTTTCAAAACTAAACGTGCAGCCATTGACATATTTCCATTCCTGACCCCAGCAGGTTTCCGGTGATAAAAATCATGGGGCTATCTTTATTCTGCCTAAGGCACAGGCATAAGGCACAGGCAGAAACTTCCGGCAAAACTCAGGAGTTCTTCTGGATGCCAGGGATTCCGCAAAGCTGAAAATCCGGCAGGCAATAAACGAAGCCAGCCTGCGAAAAAAGGAGAACAGTCCAGCCAATGTCATTAACATAAGGATATTGACAGTCCAGCTCTCCTTTTAAAATCAGTTTTTGAAATCAGGTATTGTCCCGGTCCTCTTTCAGGCCCGGATCACTCCGGTTCCATACAATCTGAATCAGCCAGCTCACTTTTTTACCAGGCGACGATTTCGACGCCGTCATCATGAACGATCAGCGTGTTTTCCCATTGGGCGGAAAGCTTGCCATCATCGGTATAAGATGTCCAGTTATTGTCCGCATCAATATAAAGAGAAGAAACACCTTCGTTGATCATCGGTTCAATGGTAAAGACCATTCCCGGAGCCAGGACCATGCCTTTGCCTTTGTGGCCGACATGATGAATATAGGGATCTTCGTGGAAGTCATTGCCAACCCCATGGCCGCAAAAATCGGTTACTACGGAATAGCCATTGGCATGGGCAATCTCCTGAATCGCTGCGCCGATGTCGCCCACATTACCCCAGGGTTTTACCGCCGCTACACCGGCTTCCAGGCACTGCTTCGTCACATCCACCAGCTTTTTGGCCTTGTCACTGACTTTGCCGATGCAAAACATTCTTGAAGCATCCGCATAGTGGCCGTTATAGATGGTTGTGCAGTCAACATTGACAATGTCGCCATCCTTTAAAACGGTATCGTCTGGAATGCCGTGGCAGATTGCGTCATTGATGGACGTACAGCAGCTTTTCGGAAAGCCTTCATAACCAAGGGGCGCGGGGGTACCGCCATGTTCAATGGTGTAGTCATAGACCAGCTTGTCAATTTCATCGGTTGTCATGCCGGCATGGATCTTTTTGCCCACCAGATCCAGGGCGCCGTTATTGATTTTGGCGGCTTCCCGGATCCACTTCATGTCTTCCTCATTCTTGATCAGGCGACGGGGCGGGGTCAGCTTCCCTTTCAGCTTGAGGGATGAGATTTTGCGGTCAAATTCCTCATGGCATTTCTTGTATTTTTTGCCGCTGCCGCACCAGCAGGGGTCATTTCTTGAAATCATTCGGTATTCTGTCTTCTTTCTGTTTCACTTCATTGCAGGTTTATCATTCTTTCTTTGTGCCTGCTGCGGTGCCTGTATGGATCTTTATGGCTTGACAGGAGTCGAGGTTCCGGTTTTAACCACCAGGATCCTGTCCTTGCCGCTCATATCCTTGAGCACTTCAATATCTGCTCCCGGATAATACCGCCCGGCCAGCTCTTTGAGGCGCTCGCCCTGGTCATAGCCGATTTCAAAGGCCATAATTCCGCCCGGACGCAGCACTTTGTAGGCATTGCTTAAAACCTGGCGGTAAAAGTGCAGGCCATCCTTGCCGCCAAACAAGGCGACATTCGGCTCAAAATCGACAACTTCATGGTCCAGCTCTTCATCGCTGGGAATATAAGGTGGATTGCACACCAGCAAATCGCAGTGCATCTTGCGTTCAACAAACGGCTCGAGCATATCGCCTTCAAGAAACACGACCCGGCCGCCGAGCTTTTCATTGTTGGCCCAGGCGGTTTTTAAGGCTTTGTGCGAAATATCGGAGGCATAGACATCCAGCCGCGGATCTTCCAGGCTCAGTGTCACCCCAATTGCGCCGCTGCCGGTTGCCACGTCGAAAATAACAGGGTGTTCCTTGTCTTCAAAGTACTGGTCGCAAAGCATCAGCACCTGGCCGGTGAGCTCTTCGGTTTCCGGCCGGGGGATCAGGACATCTTCATTGACCATGAAATCATAGCCGTAAAAGTTTTCATAGCCCAGGACATAGCCCAGCGGCTCGCCCTTTTCCATGCGGTGGATTCCTTCCAGGTAATCTGTCACAACCGGACCGGAAGCTTCATCATCCATATGCATGTACAGGTTGATGTTCTGATGGCGGCACAGCTCGTTGAGCAGCAGCATCGCGGCCTGCTCCGAATTGCCGGCCTGGTAAAGCCGTTCCTTTCCTTCTTTTAAAAGGTCATGCCACGTAATCATTGCAGCGATTCTCCGGCCAGCTTGGCTTTCTGGTCTGCCGTCTGCAAAGCTTTCATCAAATCTTCCAGGCGGCCGTCGATAATGCGGTCAAGCTGGTTTACCGAATAGCCGATCCGGTGATCCGTTACACGGTTTTGCGGATAGTTATAGGTCCGGATCTTTTCGGCCCGGTCGCCGGTTCCGATTTTGGTCTTGCGCTCGGCATCGTTTTTCTCGTCAATTTCTCTCTGGCGCTCTTCCTTGACGCGGGCCGCAATGGTCGCCAGGGCTGTAGCCCGGTTTTCATGCTGCGAGCGGCCATCCTGGCACTTGACGACAATGCCGGTCGGCTTGTGGATAATGCGCACAGCAGAGTCCGTCTTGTTGACGTGCTGGCCGCCGGCACCCGAAGCGCGCATCGTCTCGATTTCGAGATCGTTCATGTCCAGGTCAAAATCTTCTTCATCAATTTCCGGATAGACCAGCACAGTTGCTGTTGAAGTCTGGATACGGCCCTGGGATTCGGTCTTGGGCACGCGCTGTACGCGGTGCGATCCGCTTTCGTACTTCAGGGTTCCATAGACATGCTGGCCGGTAATTTTGAAGCAAATCAGAGAATAGCCGCCGGCTTCCGAATCTTCTGCATCGGTGACTTCAACTTTCCAGCCTTTGCCTTCGGCATACTTGACATACATGCGGTACAGGTCGCCGGCAAAAATATTGGCTTCATCACCCCCGGCAGCCCCGCGGATTTCCATAAAGGCGTTGTGCGAATCGTTAGGATCCGTCGGTACCAGCAGCAGTTCCAGCTGCCGGATGTACTCTTCCATTTTTGGCTCCAGTTCGGCAATTTCCGCCCTGGCCATTTCCTGGATTTCTTTGTCGCTTTCGCCAAGCAGCTCTTTCGCATCCGCCAGTTCCTGCTTCGCGTTTTTATATTCTGTATAAATATCGATAATCGGAGTCAGTTCATTGGCTTCCCGTCCAAGCTTGGACATCTGCCTGCGATCGCCAACGACTGATGGATCCATCATTTTTTCATTGATTTCGTCCAGACGCTGCGCAAGCGAATCCAGACGATCTTCCATTTTTGCCATGTCTTGTCCTTTCATCTTGTTTTAACGGTCTGTAAACCGGGTGTTTAGCCGGCTGCGGACCAGAATTTCGGCAGGCTGGGTTCAAATCTGCCTGCAGGATCCAGACCGCTCAACCGTCCTGGCCCAAAACCAGAAGGCCGGCTTTATTTTGCAGGAATTGCCAGTTTATTTACATCTTCAAGTCCTCTTAAAATCCTCAGTTTTTCATTGTCTCATCGATTCTGTAAACAAACCGGATCGCGGCCTGCTGCTTCTCTGTCCGTTTTGCAGACAATCGTTCAGCATCCATTATAACAAAACGGCTTGACTTTTCTTTTTTTGTTTGAATCTGGCCAATTTGCGTCCTTCATTTCAGGGAACTGTTCAAAAATGCTTTTCTTTCAGAAAGATTCAGGACATGTCCGGCTGCCTTCCAAGAAGCCAGGACAGAAGCAGAACAAACCAGGACAGAAGCAGAACAAACCAGGACAGAAGCAGAACAAAAAGGAAGGTACAGCAGGCAGATGAGCACTTTCTTTCCGAAGACGGCTCTTCCATATAAAATAGGATTGATCTGGATCCATCTGCCTTCTGCACATTCATAAAACCATTTCGCAGTGGTTTTTTATTCTACTTCCCATCTTGAAGCAGTTTAAGCAACCTCTGGCCAAACAGCCAGTCCGCTCAAAAAGCAGCAGGCAGTATTTTGAAGGCCATCAGGGCTGCCCGGTTTTTCCGCTCATTTGCAGCGGGAGAATCCAGCATCTGATCCAGAAAAATGATCTGAAACGATTGGGAAAAATATTCAGTCCGAACCGTTATTTCCAGCTCTTTCCTTTGTCGCCAGGCCTGAAGGAACCGGGCCTGGCAGATCTAAAAAAATGAAAGGACAATCCCATGCCAAAGAAAGTACGCAAAGCTGTCATTCCGGCTGCCGGTTTTGGAACCCGCTTTTTACCGGCGACCAAAGCCGTTCCGAAAGAAATGCTTCCTATTGTCGACATCCCGACCATTCAGTACATCATTGAGGAAGCAGTAAAATCCGGAATCGAGGAAATCTGCCTGATCACCAATTCCTACAAGCAGAGCATTGAAAACCACTTCGACCGCTCGTATGAACTGGAAGAAAAACTGAAAGCCAGCAACGATCTGGAACACCTCGAAATGATCGAGAAAATCACCAATATGGTCAATATCGTCTCGGTCCGCCAGAAAACGCCGAAAGGACTGGGCCATGCCATTTTATGTGCCCGCAGTTTTGTCGGCGATGAGCCTTTTGCGGTGCTGCTGGGCGATAATATTGTCGTTAACCAGGGCGGCGAAGAAGGAATCCGCCAGCTTCTTAATGCCTATGAAGAAACCGGCAAAAGCGTAATCGGTGTCCAGCCCGTACCCGACGAAGATATTCCCAAGTACGGCATTATTTCACCGGCTGAAAAAGTCAGCGACCGGCTGATGACCGTTGAGCATTTTGTTGAAAAGCCGTCCATTGAAGATGCACCCACCAACCTTGCCATCCTGGGCCGCTACATCCTGACCCCTGATATTTTTGAAAAGCTGGAAACACAGGCTGCCGGCAAAGGCAATGAAATCCAGCTGACTGATGCGATCGACCGCCTGGCCCAGGACGATGCGGTTTACGCCTGCCAGTTTGACGGCAAGAACTACGATGTCGGCGATCGCAAAGGATTCCTGCTTGCCCAGGTTGAATTTGCGCTCAATCGTGACGATACCCGCCAGGCCATGGAAGAAATCATCGAATCCTTAGGCTATGTTCGCAAGGATAAGGCCGGAGCAGAGGATGCGAAACGGGATAAGGCAGGACTGGATGGCACACCTGAAAATCCTGAAGATTCCCTGGAAGATTCAGAAACCATTATTGTTGTCGAAAAGGACTAAGTCTGTTTCATGATTACCGATACCCATTGCCACCTGACCTGCGATCAGCTGTATGACCAGGCAGATGACCTTATTCAGGACGCCCTGGATGCAGGGGTGGATTTGATGATGGTTGTGTGCACCAATAAAGAAGAGTATGACCGGGCTTTGATTCTGAAGAAAAAATATCCTGAAATCATTAAAGTTGCTTTCGGCTGGTATCCTGGCGATGCCCAGGAAGTCGGCGAAAACGAACTGGCCGTCTTGGAAGAAGCCGCGGCTTCGGGAAACATGGATGTTCTTGGCGAGATTGGCCTGGATTATTACTGGGATTCCAGTTTCAAGGATGTGCAGAAAGATCTGTTTAAAAAACAGATTGAAATGGCGAACAAATACAATTTGCCCATCGCTATTCATATGCGGGAGGCCAGCCGGGATACGATGGATCTGCTGGAAGAAAACGCAAAAACGCCCGTGATTCTGCACTGCTTTTCCGGATCGGAACCGATTATGAAAGAAGCCCTGAAGCAGGGCTATTACATTTCCTTTGCCGGACCCATCACATACAAAAACAACAAGCAGGGCCCCATCAACGTTAAAGCCTGCCCAGCCGACCGGATTCTGTCTGAAACCGATTCGCCTTACCTGACCCCTGTTCCTTACCGGGGCAAGCCCAATCAGCCGGCTTACGTAAAAAAGACCGTTGAAAAAATGGCTGAGCTCAAGGATATGGATCCTGAAACTCTGCAAAAGCAGATCCGGGCTAACTATCTTTCAATTCTCGAAAACAAAAAATCCTGAACGGTGTTGGTCTCCCAGCTCCTGTTTCTTTTTTGAACAGGAGCTTGGTCCACAGGAATCTATCTATAACCTTGCTCATCCAAGCCTTACTGCCTTGCCCTCTTCTGGCCAGACAGTAAGGCTTTTTGTCCGCTCTGGCTTCATTTTTTCACTAGATCATGCTCCTCTGCGGGAAAATTGTGGATTTCCCATTTTCAATGATCGAAGCCAGGGTATTCACATTTTGGAACTAAATTTTCTGAAAATGAATTCGTGAAATCTCTCATGAATTATTCAGGCTCAAATCACTTTGAATGTGGACTGATTCTCTTTTTTGTGTTCCTGGTTTTTGACGCTTAACCAAATCATGAAGCTGGTTTGTTATACTTAGGAAAACTGTCTTATCAAATATAAGTGAATTCTTTGAATTGATTTTCACTTTGAATGAGGTTACATGAGGAAAACAGAATGGAACCAATCTATCAAATTACTCCCGATGGATTTTCACTGATAATTTCAGCGGAAGATCTGGAAGCATTGGATAATTCGCAAAAAGAATCGGTGATACGGTTTATCCAGCATCCCTGGCAGGCTCTGCTTGATCTCGGGCTGGAAGAACCCATTGAAAACCAGTCCCACGTTTTGATGTACCTTCAAAAGACGGCCGGTGCTTTTATTGAGGACTTGCTTCGGGTACCTGGACTGGAAGACCAGCGAGACCAGGTACAACTGGCTCCCGATGCGCTGCGCATCGAATATCTGCTGGGCGTCAAGCCATTTGTCCGGGAGTCAGAGCTGATCAATGAAGAGTGGATCAGGAATGTCTATCGCCATTTGCTGGAAGTCTTTAAAGACCAGATCGCTCTGTATCCGGGATCGGTTAAAAAGTTTTTCAACGAGAAAAATCCGCGGCTCAATCCGGCGGAGTCCATCTTCTTTCATCTGGTTGAAAACCGCAATGGAATCTATCCGTTTGCCTTTCTGGCTACCTATACGCACAAAAATAAAGAAGGAATCATCCGCCATCTGCCGCTTTCAATGATTCTGGAAGAATATAAAGGCGATCAGAAAAAGATCCTTGAACTGCTTTCCTGTCTGAATCAGGCAGCCGAAATCTGTCCCGTCCTGGGGCGGTTTATTGCTTCTGGCGAACTGTTTCATGCCATAGGGATGAGCGAACAGGAAGCCTATGGATTTTTGAAAGCTGTAAATGAACTGGAAAAAGCGGGAATTGTCTGTCGTATTCCAAACTGGTGGCGGTCCCATACCTCTTCTCCTTCCCTGAATATTAAGCTGGGCGAAAAGCGCTCTTCTTTGCTGGGGATGGATGCCCTGGTTTCAATCGTTCCTGCTTTATCCGTTGAAGGCGTCAAGCTGACCAAATCAGAAATCAGGCAGCTGCTGGCCAGTGCAGACGGCCTTGCCTTGATCAAGGGAAAGTGGGTCGAAGTCAACCATAAAAAACTGGAAGCCCTGCTGAAGAAAATGGAAGAAGCACCGGGTGAAATCAGCCTGCGGGAGGCCCTGATGATCCAAAGCGGACTGGCCAGTCCAGAATGGATGGAAGAAGAGAATGTCCAGATGACCAATGGCAAATACCTGGCTTCTGTCTATCAAAAGCTGGCCGACCCAAAGATCATTCGCAGCACCGCGCTTCCTAAAAAGCTGAATGCGACGCTGCGTCCTTATCAGGTGGACGGCTATAACTGGCTCAATGCCTTGTCTAACCTGCAGTTTGGGGCCTTGCTGGCGGATGATATGGGACTGGGCAAAACCATCCAGACTTTAGCCTGGCTGGAAAAAGAACACCAGAAAGATAAAACCAGAAAAGCTTTGCTTGTCGTCCCGGCTTCCCTTCTTGCAAACTGGACAAAAGAAGCAGCACAGTTTACTCCAGATTTGAGCATCGGGGTCATTCATGGCAAAAAAGCTGTCAGTGATTTTGAAAAGAGTGAATATGATGACCTGCCGTTTTTAAATCTCACAACCTATGGAATGGCCTCAAGACTGGAAAAGCTGCAGGATATCCACTGGGATTTTTTAATTCTCGATGAAGCCCAGGCGATTAAAAACCCGAAAACGAAGCAGACAGCCGTCCTCAAAAAAATTCCCGCCCAGATGAAACTCGCCATGACGGGTACCCCAATTGAAAATAACTTGATCAACCTCTGGTCCATCTTCGATTTCCTGAATTCAGGACTGCTTGGCAGCCTCAGCCAATTCACCCAGTTTGTCCGAAATGTTGAGAATGACCAGAAACACAGTGCTGATATGCTTTCCCGCCTGCAGAAAATGATTTCTCCTTTCTTATTGCGGCGGCTCAAAAGCGATAAGTCGATCATCAATGACCTGCCCGACAAGATTGAGCAAAACGACTACATCACGCTGTCGGATACCCAGACTCTCCTCTATCAAAAGGTTGTCGCTGACCTGGCAGCCCAGCTGGAATCGAGTGAATCGAATGAATCGGATGGCAATGGGATTCAGCGCAAAGGCCTGGTTTTAGCCACGCTCAATAAGCTCAAGCAGATTTGCAACCACCCTGATCAATATCTCGGCCAGAGCGGTTACAGCACAAGCAGCTCAGGAAAGTTTGAGATGCTCAAAGAAATCTGTGAACCGATCGCCCAGAACCATGAGTGTGTGCTGGTCTTTACCCAATACCGCGAAATGACTGAACACCTTTCCCGTTTTTTAGAGTCCATCTTTGGTGCTAAAGGTTTCGTTATTCATGGCCAGACCCCGATTGCCAGACGCCAGGAAATCGTCGATGCCTTCAATAAGCAGGAAACCTATATTCCTTATGTCGTTTTATCTCTTCGGGCTGCGGGAACGGGTCTTAACCTGACTCAGGCCAGCCACGTGATTCACTTTGACCGCTGGTGGAATCCCGCTGTTGAAAACCAGGCTACTGATCGTGCTTATCGTATTGGCCAGAAGAAAAATGTCGTTGTCCACAAGTTTGTCTGCGCCAATACCATTGAAGAAAACATCAGCCTTATGATCGAATCCAAGCAAAAGCTTGCTGATGATGTCATCTCCAGCTCGGCCGAAAGCTGGCTGACTTCTCTTTCCGATGCAGATCTGCTTGATGCGATGAGGATGAAACTATGAGCTATTACAATTATCATAACTACAAGTACACCAGCATTGCCGAAAAGCAGGCTAAGGCAAAACAGTCGATCCAAAGAGCCGCAAAAAAAGGAATTGAGTATCATCCCATCCATGCTGCCGAGATGGGAAGCAAACGCGGCATTGCATCAAGCTGGTGGGGCAAAGCCTGGAACGACAATATGGAGCAATACTCCGATTATGAAAACCGCCTGCCAAGAGGAAAAAGCTACATTCGCAGCGGAATGGTCATCGACCTGCAGATTCATAAAGGCCAGGTCACAGGCAAAGTACAAGGAACAAGTGCCAGGCCTTACTCCGTGACCATCACCATCGATCCGCTGACCAAAGAACGGCAAAAAGAAATTCAGGAGCGCTGCGAATTTGGCATCTCATCTGTTGAAGCGCTGGTAAATGGGCAGTTTCCTAAAGAACTGCAGGATCTCTTTACCGCCCAGGGCGGCCTGTTCCCTTCCCCAAAAGAGATCCACTTTAAATGCTCCTGTCCCGATGGCGCTCATCTTTGCAAGCATGTTGCGGCTATCATGTATGGAATTGGTATTCGCCTGGATGAAGAGCCCTTGCTGTTCTTTGAACTGCGCGGGATTGATCCCAAATCCCTGGTTGAAAAAGTCGTGGCCAACCGTCTCGAATCGATGCTTAAAAATTCCAGCCGGCCTTCCGAACGGATTTTAGATGTTGATGTCAGCGAGCTGTTTGGCATTTAGTTTTATTCATAAATGGATCAAACGTGGCTGTCCCAAAACGAACAAGTCAAAAACAATCAAAGCTGGAGTCTTTCGATCGATTTGTCGATGTTCGTGGTGTAATACAGATGCTCAATTTGGGTGAAATCAATGTTAACAGTTT
>Jenna_p1__coassemble_1394_pt1 | contig 16690 bp, 15 predicted proteins | sample Jenna_p1__metabat2_low_PE_009 | metagenome-assembled genome bin Jenna_p1
TCGAATATTGAATTGTCTGTAATCAGAGTTTTCAAAGAGCCATCATTTTGTGAGAGAAATTGTCTCCCTCACAAGGCTTGTTTATCTTATCACCGAAGAGAAGCGAAGTCAACACATTTTGTGAAATATTTTTAGATATTTCACAATCCGATATCCAGCAATAACTCGCTGTTCATCAGAGTATTGAGGATGAATTTCTTCATCCGCTTTCCATTCCGTTTTAAGATTTGCGCTATGGATATCGGCGATCTTTGTGATCGGCCGTTTCCTTAACGCTCATTAAGAATACCACCAAGAGATTCTTAACGCAAGTCTTTTTGTGAATGTTTTTAATATTTTCACAATAAGACTGTTCCACTGAATTCCGGGATTGAATCCCCGATTTGCGGGCTGTCTTTTCAAAGACAGCTTTTGCATTGAACCACAAAAATGGTCAGAATGCAAGAAATTCATTCTCCGGATTTTCTCACGACCAGAGAAAAAGCAGCCGCGATGAACGGCTGCTTTCTTTATAGTAATTGCTGAAAAATTTGATCTGCCCGGCTTTTGCATAGGAAAGAGCGGTAAACTCTGCCTGTTCCAGGCCTGTATCCATCGGCATTTAGTTTTGAGGTGTTTCTTCTGTTTTGGATACGGTAGAGACAATTCCCTGAGCAAGTCCGGCGGCAGCCTGGATTTCCGAAGGAATGATGATCTTTGTTGCCTTGCCATCCGCTGCTTTTTCAAAGGCTTCGATGGCTTTCAGGCGCAGGACTTCATCATTAATTCCCGCTTCAGCCAGGTAGCGAAGACCTTCTGCGTTCGCTTGCTGGACAGCTTTGATGGCCTCTGCTTTACCAAGAGCTTCCTGAACCATCTTCTCACGGTTCGCCTTGGCTTCAAGAATAGCAGCTTCCTGGCGGCCCTGGGCTACCAGGACGGTGGATTCTTTCTCCCCTTCAGCCCGAAGGATTTTTTCACGCCGTTCGCGCTCTGCTTTCATCTGCTTTTCCATTGCTTCCTGAATGGACTGCGGCGGCATGATGTTTTTAAGCTCAACGCGGTTGATCTTGATTCCCCATGGGTCTGTAGCCACATCCAGGGTCGCGCGCATCTTTGTATTGATATCATCCCGGCTGGTCAGCGTCCGGTCCAGGTCCATTTCACCGATAATATTGCGAAGCGTGGTAGCTGTGAGATTCTCAATTGCGTTGATCGGATTCTCAACGCCATAGGTGTAAAGCTTTGGATCGGTAATCTGATAGTAAATGACTGTATCAATATGCATGGTGACATTGTCTTTAGTAATGACTGCCTGCGGCGGAAAGTCTGCCACCTGTTCTTTCAGGTCCACCTTATTGGCAATATGGTCAATAAACGGAACCTTGAAATGCAGCCCGACATCGGCTGTTTCCAGGTAGGCGCCAAGTCTCTGGATGACATAGGCATAAGCCTGAGGAACAATGAAAACTACACTGCCAATGAGCGACAGCAAAATGATGACCAGGATTATCACAAAAATAATCCCAACAATATTTCCAATCATAACTTTTCCCCTTTTTCCTTATTAAGGAATAACATACAGGATCTGGCCTGTATTATCTTGCTTCCGGAAGTCCGGGCAGCCCGGTCTTTCCTTTTGTCTGCGGCTGCACTTCAAGCGTCACGCCGTGCATGCCAATAACCTTGACGGGCATTCCAGCCTGAAGAGTTTCACGGCTCGATGCTTTCCAGTCCTGGCCGCTGACCAGGACACGGCCATCCTGGCCTGGAGCGATCGCTGTGGTGACCTCCCCGGTTTTACCCAGAATCTGGACAGCTCCGGAGCGGTCATGCCGGAAACGGAAAAACTCATACAGCCGGTCTTTGCAAAAATAGAACAGAACGGCTGAGATCACCAGGAAAGCTGGCAGCTGAAAGACAAATCCGACATGCACAAATGCCAGAAAGGCAGCCGCAAGAGCTCCGGCAACAAACCAGATGGAGACCAGAGAAACAGTGGAAACTTCCACCACCAGCAAAACTGCAGCCAGTACCAGCCAGAAGATGGCCAGCATTCCATTGGACATTCAAATCCCCTCCTCTGCTTTCAGAGTTCTCTGAAAACTGCATGGCTGTTTTGAAACAGCGGTGCCCATATTGTATCGCAGGCTAATCTCAGTCTGCCATATTTTCCCAAACGATCCGCAATAATAACCAATTAGTCCAAAAGATCAGACAAAACGATGCACAGAAATAAAGACCCGCAGGAGCGTTTACGGTCCAGCGGGTCTGTCTGAATCTGGAATCAAGCCATTAATTCTGGCATATGGTCTTCCTGGAGCGAAAACGCATCATCCATGCGCTTGTGCAGATCATCCAGGATTTCGTCGACTGTAAATTCTGCCAGGTCAGTCAGCATCAGGCTGTCCTGGCTCATCACCACAAGATCCTGGTCTTCCAGTTCTTTTGCGGTGGAACGGATTGCGACGGATGAATACGGAATCTGACTGTACAGAACTTTCCAGGTCATGCTGCCGCCGGCCTGCCTTAAAAGATCGAGCAGGCAAAGCTGCAGATAGTCTACCTGATTTTCCTGTGCAAAGACTTTATAAAACCATTCTGATTCTTTGCAGAAGCCTAACTGTCTTTTTTTCATGGACTTATTGTACAGGATCTGCCTGCAAAAATATAGAAATCGCGTTTTTGGCTATCTTTTCTGCTTGATTTTTCAGTCTTTTAATGGATTCCCGCTCTGCCTTTTCAGAAACATCCCTTATTTTCCGGATTATTGGCTGCTTTTTGCCAGCCCGCTCACTCCGGCAAAACTCTCCAAAACCGGCCACTTTCTTTATTTGTCTGCTCTTTTTCTTTGAATTTGCCTATACTTTATATACAGCCAGTGGATCCAAACCGCTTACTTTAGTGCAGGAAGATTTCTTTTTGCAAAAATACGCTCCTTCCTGCTAAGCTCCAGCCGGAATCGATCCAGTGAGCCAGTGCAAATTATGGAGGAACTTGCATGCCAAAAATTCTGTTTATCGACATCGACGGTACTCTTGTAGATTATGAAGGAAACCTTCCTGAATCTGCGATCGAAGCGGTCCGGCAGGCCCGTAAAAACGGTCACAAAGTCTATCTTTGCAGCGGCCGCTCCAAAGCTGAAGTCTATGCCCCCATCTGGGCGATCGGTGTAGACGGCTATATCGGCGGCAACGGCTGCTACATTGAAAGCGAAGGCAATGTCGTCTTTGAGCAGCTGATTCCGGAAAAGACAAGCCATGAAATTGTTGACTGGCTTCATGATAACCATCTGGAATTCTTCCTGGAAAGCAACTCCGGGCTTTACGCCAGCGAAAACTTCGAAACAGCCGGCCTGCCCGTGATGCGCCTGTACTCCCAGCGCAAGGGCGCCGCCAATGCGGACAAGCTCACCGTTCGCGATGCCTTCCCCGAGATGATCTTCGATGGCGATCTGTATCGCAATGACCTGAACAAAGTCAGCTTTATCCTCTCGGATCTTAGCGATCTGGATAAGGCCAAAGAGCGGTTTCCGGATATGAAAATCGGTTCCTGGGGCGGAGCGGGCGAACTGGCTCTCTTTGGCGATGTTGCAGCCGAAAACATTGACAAAGCAACGGCCGTGCGCATAGTCCTGGAGGCTGAAAAGGCTGATCTGGCCGATACGATTGCCTTTGGCGATGCTAAAGTTGACCTGCCAATGTTTGAAGCGTGCAGTTATGGGGTTGCCATGGGCAGCGGCGGGGATGAAATCCGGGCTGCCTCCGACCTGGTGACTGACGATGTAGACAAGGACGGCTTGTATAAAGCGTTCAGGACCCTTAACCTGATCTGATCTTTCGACCTGAAGCAGGCCCGCCCCAGCACGGACCTGCTTTTTTACAGACAGCCAGGCAGGCCGGCGCTAAACTGGAAAGCAGGACAGAACAAAGGAGAATCCGAATGAACACTTCCATCAAACGCACCAGCACAAAAGCCGCTGTTTTTGATCCGGTTTTACAAAATGCACTGAAACAGGATGGTTCCAGGCTGCTGACCGGCATGCCAGAGTGCCAGGCGGTGCTGCTGGAAGAGACACCCGTCATTCTCTGCCACGGAAGCGATCCGACCTGGCTGATTGAATATCTCCAGTCCACTCCATCACTGAAAAACCCGATTATCCGCTGCGATGATCCTTCTTTTGCCAAAAGAATCTGCAAGGCTTTACCCCATCTGAAAGCCACAGAATGTACGCCATGGTTCTGGAAAGAAGCCAAAGCCCCCGTTCTTTCCGGCCGGCTGTCTTTCATGCCGGCCAGAAAAGAAGACTTTCCATTCATCCAGGCAAATTACGATCTGGCAAGTTCTGAGGAACTTCTGGCTTTGATTGAGTCCGGACAAATCTGGATAGCCAGCGCCAATGGCAAGCCGGCAGGCTTTGGCGGTTTTCATGAAGAAGGAAGCATGGGACTGCTCGAAATCTTCAAGCCGTATCGAAAGTGCGGCTTTGGCCTGGAAACCGAACAGTTTCTCATTGGCCAGGCTTTGAAAAGAGGGTTGGTTCCCTATTGTGACGTGTTTAACACCAATACCATCTCGCAAAGTCTCCAGCAAAAAGCCGGCCTGCAAAAAGGCGAACCCGTCTGGTGGATTACTCCCGATGAAGGTCCCTTCTGATTGGCAAAGGATGCCAGGATGTTCAAGCCGGGATACAAAAGCGGCTGCAGCTCAATAAAGCGGGAATGCAAACCCCAGCCAGAGCGGAATGGACAGAAAAGAAAAACAGACCGCCCACAAAGAAAGATCTCTTTGCCGGCGGTCTTTAACGTTCTGATTTCAATTTCCGTTTTTATCCGTCTTGTTTTTCTGTTAATCCTTCAAAGTATCCGCCCGGACCTGATCAGCCGGCAATTTTTTCCAGCAGGACATCAGTAATTTCCCTGGTCCCAGCTGGTTTCATCCCCTCGCTCATCATATCAGCCGTCCGCCAGCCATCATCCAGGACGGCTTTTACTCCCTCTTCAATCTCTGTGGCTTCTTTTTCCATATCAAAGGAATAGCGAAGCATCATGGCCGCGGAAAGAATGCAAGCCAGCGGATTGACAAGGTTTTTGCCGGCAATATCCGGGGCGGAACCATGAATCGGTTCATATAATCCGCGTGTTCCTTCACCCAGGGAGGAGGAAGGAATCATGCCGATCGAGCCGGTAATTTCACTGGCTTCATCCGAGAGGATATCACCAAACATGTTTTCCGTTACAATCGTGTCAAACTGCGCTGGATTCTTGCAGATCTGCATGGCTGCGTTGTCGACAAACATGACATCGAAATCCACTTCCGGATAGTCTTTGGCCATTTCATACAATACGGAACGCCAGAGCCTGGACGTGTCGAGGACATTGGCCTTGTCGACCAGGGTCAGCTTTTTATTGCGCTTCATGGCCGTCTCAAAACCAACTTTGCCAATCCGGCGAATCTCGTTTTCGTCATACGGCATCTGATCCAGAGCCTGCCGGACGCCATTTTCTTCGGTGGTTGAATGATCGCCAAAATAGACACCGCCGGTGAGCTCCCGCACAATGACAAAATCAATGCCCTTATCGGTAATTTCTTTTTTCAGCGGGGAAGCATCCGCCAGCTGCGGCCAGATTTTAGCGGGCCGCAGGTTCGAGAACAGCCCCATGCCCTTGCGCAGTTTCAGCAGGCCTTTTTCCGGACGCTTTTCACCCGGCAGCCCTTCCCATTTTGGGCCGCCGACTGCGCCAAGCAGCACGGCATCACACGCCAGGCATTTATCCAGCTCGCTTTGCGGAAGCGGTTCACCAAACTGGTCAATGGCATCGCCGCCCATCGCAATGGGAACGTATTCCCATTCATGATTGTATTTCTTTCCAATTACATCAAGGACCCGCAAAGTCTGTTCCACAATTTCCCTTGAAGAACAGTCTCCGCGAATCACACCTATTTTCTTTTTCATTTCCCTGTTTCCCATTTCTGTCTCTTAATCAGCGGGCTTCACGCCGGCTGGTATCTGTTTCTGCTTTTTGCTCTTTCCCTAATATTTACTAGCTGTTTATCAGCGGGAGTGTCATTATTGGAATATTGATTCTCAAAAGGACTGTCTTATCCTGCTTTCGGCTTAAGCTGCAGTCCGATATAGAAAACCTCACCATCTTCTGGTTACGTCTGTCCTGTTTGCTTCACCGGCCTGAAAGCCAGGCAGAAATCCAACGCAAAAGGTTACTTTGTGTTTTTGCGCAGGTAGTTCATCCAGCCGCCGCTGTTGATAATCTCCTGAATAAACGGCGGGAACGGCTCGGCTTTCCAGGTCTTGTTCTGAGTCCTGTCAGTAATCGTGCCGGAGTTGAAGTCCACTTCCACTACATCGCCAGGCTGAATTTCTTCGGCTGCGGCTTCGCATTCCATAATCGGCAGCCCGATATTGATGGCATTCCGGTAAAAAATGCGCGCAAAGGATTTGGCAATGACGCAGTCTACGCCGGCAGTCTTGATGGCCAGCGGCGCATGTTCACGGCTCGATCCGCATCCAAAGTTCCAGCCGGCACAGATCAGGTCGCCCTCTTCCACATTTTTCGTAAAGTCGGCATCGATATCTTCCATGCAGTGGGCAGCCAGCGCCCTGGCATCGGGCGTATTTAAATAGCGGGCCGGAATGATTACATCGGTGTCGACATTATCTCCATAGACAAAGACTTTTCCGCAGGCTTCTTTCATGATCAGGCTTCCTCCTTTGTGCAGTTTCTCGGATCGGCAATATAGCCTTTCAGGGCGCTGTAAGCTGCCGTATAGGGACTGGCCAGATAGACTTCCGAGCTGGTATCGCCCATGCGGCCGACAAAGTTGCGGTTGGTTGTCGATACGCAGCGTTCGTGATCAGCCAGAATTCCCATATAGCCGCCCAGGCATGGTCCGCAGGTTGGTGTGGAAACGACGGCTCCTGCTTCAATGAAGGCCATCAGGTATCCGTTGGCAATACACTTCTTGTAAATATCCATCGTTGCCGGAATAATAATGCACCTCACGCCATCGGCTACATGATTTCCGTTGAGAATTTCATACGCTGCGTCCATATCTTCCATGCGGCCATTGGTGCAGCTGCCGATGACTACCTGGTCAATCGCAATATCCTGCGAAGCGGCCGCGGGGTGAACGTTTTCCGGCAGGTGCGGCCAGGAAACGACCGGTTCAAGGGTGGAAAGATCAATTGTTACCACTTTTTCGTATTCGGCATCCGGATCGGCTTCGAATACCCGGGCTTCTTTGGCCCCATGTTCTTCCAGGTAAGCCAGGGTCTTGTCATCCACCGGGAAGATCCCGTTTTTCGCGCCGGCTTCAATGGCCATATTGCAGATGCAAAGCCGGTCATCCATCGACAGGGAATGAGCCCCTTCGCCGGTAAACTCCAGAGACTGGTAGAGCGCACCATCCACTCCGATCTGGCCGATCAGTGAAAGAATGACATCTTTGCCTGAGACATAGTCAGGAAGAGTTCCGGTCAGCTCAACTTTAATGGCACCCGGCACCTTGAACCAGGCTTTGCCTGTCGCCATGCCGGCAGCCATATCAGTCGATCCTACTCCAGTGGAAAACGCACCCAGTGCTCCATAGGTGCAGGTATGCGAGTCCGCCCCGATAAGGCAGTCGCCGGCAGTTACCCTCCCCTGCTCGGGAAGCAGGGCATGCTCAATTCCCATCTTGCCTACATCATAGAAGTGGGGAATTTCATGCTTCTGGCAAAAGGTCCGGCAGGTTTTGGACTGCTTGGCGGCCTTGATGTCTTTGTTGGGAACAAAGTGGTCGAGAACAATATTGATTTTCTCCGGATCGTAGACCGAATCAAATCCGGCTTTTTCAAACTCGGCAATAGCAACCGGAGTTGTAATGTCATTGCCAAGCACGCCATCGAGATCGGCCAGGATCAGCTGGCCGGGCTTTACGCTGTCCAGATGGGCGTGGTCAGCAAGAATCTTCTGGGTCATTGTCATCGCCATATTACTGATTTCCTCCTTCGATAAAGTGGTTATTGATTGCAGAAGCCAGTGCCAGGATGCCGGAGAACAGAATATCCGGATCGGTTCCAGCTCCCCAGGTGCGACTGCCATCGGGCCACAGCAGGCCGACATAGCTTAACGCTGTGGCATCCGAGCTTTTGCCTAAAGACTGGTCGGAATAGGTTTCCAGCGAATAGTCCAGACCAAGTCCCTGCTTGATGGCATTATTGACCGCATTGAGCCGGCCGTTGCCCGCCGCATACCATTCGTATTCCTGGCCGCCGGTGTTGACGGTAACCACTGCCTTTAAGGAACGGCCCTGGATGAAGTGCGCTTCCCGGATATCCAGTACGGGGTTGCGCAGGTTCAGATAGGTGTCCTCAAAAATCTGCATGATCTGCTCCGGCTTGAGCTCAGCGTGTTCATGATCGGAAACAGCCTTGACGGTATAGCCAAAGTGCTCGCGCATCTTGGCCGGCAGGTTATAGCCAAAGCGGGTTTCCAGAATGTAGCCGATCCCGCCCTTGCCGGACTGGGAATTCACCCGGATGACATCGGCGTCATAGGTCCGGGATAGATCGTGCGGATCAATCGGCAGGTAAGGAACAGTCCACCGGCCAAATTCGTCTTCTTCCTTGCACTTCATGCCTTTGGCAATCGCATCCTGGTGGCTGCCGGAAAAGGCGGCAAAAACCAGGCTGCCGGCATACGGCTGGCGCTCATGGACATGCATGCGGGTCAGGCGCTCATAAATCTCGACGATTTCCGGCATGTTGGAAAAGTCAAGCTGGGGATCTACGCCCAGGACATAAAGATTTAAAGCCAGCGTTACCGCATCAACATTGCCGGTACGCTCGCCGTTGCCAAACAGGCAGCATTCCACCCGCTGCGCTCCGGCAAGCAAAGCCAGTTCCGTATCGGCTACGCCTGTGCCGCGGTCATTATGCGGATGGGTAGAAAGGATGACCGCGTCGCGGTTATGGAGATGGTCGGAGCAGTATTCAATCTGGTTGGCATAGACATGGGGCAGGGACATCTCCACCGTAACCGGCAGGTTAATAATGATCGGCCGCTCAGGGGTAGGTTCCATGACGTCAATAACCGCATTGCACACTTCCAGGGCGTAATCGGTTTCCGTTCCGGTAAACGATTCGGGGGAATATTCAAACAGGAAGTTGCCGTCATACTCCTGGGAAAGCTGCTTGACCAGCCGGGCTCCTTCGAGTGCAATTTCCTTGATCTCTTCTTTGGATTTCTTGAAGACCTGCTCGCGCTGGGCTTTGGATGTCGAGTTGTAGAAATGAACCACAGCCCTTGGCGCACCTTTAATCGCTTCAAAGGTCTTGCGGATAATATGTTCGCGGCACTGGGTAAGAACCTGGATGGTGACATCTTCCGGAATCAGGTCCTGCTCAATCAGTGTGCGCAGAAATTCATATTCTGTTTCTGATGCAGCCGGGAAGCCGACTTCGATTTCCTTGAAGCCGATGTTTACAAGCATCTGGAAAAACTCAAGTTTTTCTTCCAGGGACATCGGTACAATCAGTGCCTGGTTGCCATCCCGCAGATCGACCGAGCACCAGATCGGTGCTTTTTCCGGGTGATCTTTGTGAACCCACCGGCAGTTCGAGTTATCGACCGGGAAATAGCCCGGTGAATATTTGGACGCATTCATCATTTTTCCTTTTCCTCCTGTAAAAAAAAACCGCCTCATGGCGTAAAGTCGCCAAGAGACGGGAATCATCCGCGGTACCACTCTTCTTGCCGCATCTTTGCGGCCTCTTCACGATCTTCCAATCGCTTCTCCTGTAACGGGAATACCCGGGAAGAACTACTTGATTCACTCTTCCAGCTCGAAGGGGAGTTTTTCAAAGTCCTCATCTGCAGCCTCGCATCAGCCGGCTGCTTTCTGAAAGATGGTGCAGACCCGATTTTTCCTTGTCATCGCCTTTGCAACGTGGTTCCATTTTAGGAAAGGGGAGGAGAGCTGTCAACGCAGGGGAAACATTTTTGAAAATTTTGAAAGAAGAACGGACAGAAATGTAACAAAGTTTCTTTCCGGAATTGACAATAATTTGCCATAATCTCCGACCGGCACTCTTTGCCTCCAGTCATAAAACAGTCTTTTGCCGGTCCTGGCCGCAGGATTGGCCGCTTTATGCTTTTTCGGCCCTTTGCGGCCGGTATAATCGAATCCAGGACAAAACCAGGATTCATTTCAGGAAAGGATGATCTGCATGTATTTGAAAGAAGAAGTCACAGTCCGCCAGGAAATCAAGAAAAGCAAGTTTATCTGTGTGCTGGCCAGAATCCGGACTCCTGAAGAGCTCAAAAGCCTGATCGCCCGGCTGAAAAAAGACTATCCGCAGGCCACCCATTACTGCAGCGCAATGATTTCCGGATCGCTTACCCATTCCAGCGATGATGGCGAGCCTTCCGGAACAGCCGGCCGGCCAATGCTTGATGTTCTTGCCGGCAGCAAAGCCGACCAGATCGGGGCGGTCGTCATCCGCTATTTTGGCGGAACGCTGCTTGGCAAAGGAGGGCTTGTCCGGGCCTATTCCTCCAGTGTGGCTTTAGCCCTGGAACAGGCTGCCTGGATTGAGCCGCGCGAGCTGGGCTTTTACCAGCTGGAGGCAGACTATTCCCTTTCCGGCAAAGTGGAAGCCTGGCTGCGAAGCCTGGATCTTGAAGATCTCCAGGTCAGCTACGGCAGTTCGGCCCTGTTTACCTTCTTTGCCGTCCAGGATCCCAACCCGCAGCTGCAGCAGCGCTTTGCCGGGCAGGTCCAGGCAAAGCTTTTAAAAACCTGCATCCGGGAAGACTGAATATCAGATGGCCGGCTTTTATGTCATTCTCTTGCGGCGCTGCCTGCTGCTTCTTTCGTTTCCTTTACTCTGGGTTTTTGGTTCTTCCCCTGCTTCCCTGAAGCCGTCTTTCAATCATCCAGATTCAGCTGGGCAAACAGGGCTTCCAGTCTCTCCACCCGCCCGGGACTTTGCACACTGGCCGGATCTTCTATCCAGGCAGCCAGTACATCCGCATCCTTGAGGGTTTCGGCAAGCGGCCCATCCACTCGCTCTTTGGCTGAATGACAGCTGATCGCCTGGCAGATCACCCCGGTTTCAGCGGGAGAAAACTCCCCCGTTTCTTCCAGGATCGTCCGGGCATAGGCGGCAGAAAGCCTGGCATGATTCTGGTTCTGGTTTCTGGCAAACCGGGCGTAATCATGCAGCAGGGCAGCGATTCCCAGCAGCTCGCCATCCAGATTTCGCTTCCTGGCCAGCAGCACGGCCGCCCCCTCCACCAGGGTGGTATGGCGCAGGGCTTCAATACGTAAGGGTGTATAGAAGATTTTGGCATATTCTCCTATCACCTGGTCCCGGAGTTTCTGAGTGCGAAGCGAATTATCACGGGTATTCATGTTCCTTTCTTCTCCTGTCTTTTGCGGCCGTCTCCTTTTCAGGACGTCTGGATATAGCTCATTTTCCTTTTCCCATTGCCGCTTTTTTCTATGGTCATTTTTTCTATCGCTGTTTTTTCCATTTTCGCATAGATCAGCGGATCCGGATGCCGGCTGGTTCGCCCTGCCGGTTATTGACCCGCTATTCAGGACGATGTAGCACTTTTTCCAGACGAAGATGCCCGTTATTATTTTCTGCCCGGATACCCGCTTCTTTTGGCGGCCGTGAATTCCAGCATCTTTTTGGGTGGGCTTTCACAAATTCCTGATGCGTGAAAAAACGGTCAGTTCTTGAATTTTGTATAATTACAGGCAGATTTTTCATTACTTTTGGACTTGTTTTTTTGCACAAACAGCTTTCTGGAATCAATCCGGGCAAGTAATTGGCAAATAAAAACAAGATTTGCAAATCTCACACAATCTTTCGGTATTCGTACGTGCAAGCCGTGGTAACTTATTAGCATTACCAGTAAAGAAGATTAGAAAAAACATCATTCAGGTCTGCCGACGCTGAATAAGGAGGAAATTCGATATGTGGTTAATCGCAATGCTGCTTGTTATTGGATGTTTCTTGCTGTTGCCGGTACTTGGCCTAATATTCCCGGTTCTTTTAATCGGAATGCCTTTATTATTTCTGTTTCACCGCCCGTCCGTTCAGGTTTATACCCGGACGTTCCCCAATCCTGATCCCGATAAGAGTGCGCCTGAAAAATCAAAGTCTTCCAGCCTGAAGCAGAAAATTCTGCCGGATGTCATTGATGTCGATTTTACCGAACACGACATCTAGAAAAAGCACCAGAAAAAAATTCAGAATACAGACCCCGCTGCCGGACTTCCGACAGCTTTTTCTTTGTCAAAAAAACCGGGATCTGCCTTTTATACTCCACCTGCCAGATTTGCGCTTTAGTTCCACCCTATCTTTGCATTCTTTATTTCCAGTATTTGCATCCTGCAATTCCAGAAATATTTCTGCCGCACAAAAATCCCGCCGTTTTTTCCAGCATGGAAGAAACGGCGGGAGATTTTTTAGCTGCAGTTTGCAATCTGTTCTCTTATTCTCTTATCCCGGGCCGGGATGGCCTGCTGCTTTTGGCAGGCGGCTTTTATGCCAGAGAGTCTGCAGGCTGGCCGATCAGGACTGGCTTTCTTCCGTCTGGGCAGACATCGACTGAACGGTACCGATAAAGAGCGGAATATTGCTTTCCGTATCCATCAGCATGTACAGAAACGGCCGGTCGCAGTGCACGATATTGTCAGTAAGCAGGGTCGTTTCCATGATCTCGGCTTCAGTTACGGCAGCGGCTTTTGTTCCCTTGCGGCTGACTGAGATTTTGGCTTTCTGGACAACTTCAGAAAGAACCAGATTGTTTTCGCCGGAAATCATTCCCGAAAAATCGGCACTGTCGCTGAAAGCATCGGTCATCCCCAGATCCTGCAGCACCTGGTTGAGCTGCATATCGGTGCTCGTATCAAATTCCGGGAAGCAGGTCTCCACCTCTGCACTTTTCGGGCTCGTCACTGCTTCCATCAGCTTTGTTCCATCGGCTTTAGCAATCGTTTCATCCAGCGAAGCCTTTTCATCGGCCGGGATTAAGAAGGCCAGCGCATAGCGGTCGCCTTCATAAGGCTTGAGAAAGCCTTTAAAGCCTTCTCCTTCAATGTATTTATCTTCCTGTCCATAAAGCATGGTCGCTTGCGATGTCGTTCCATCAGCATTGGTAAATTCGCCGGTTTCGATCTGGCCTTCCTCTACCGGGTCTTTCCAGGTTCCATCAAAGGCCAGCGCATCCAAAAGAATCATCACGGTCCGGTCGGTCGGCTTTAAAGGAATGCTCTTGAACATGCCGTTGGTCTTGTCCGATACCCAGTCATCGATAACTTTGGACTGGCTGGAAAACGAGATCTTCTGTATTTCAGCATCATAATCGGCTTCCAGGATATCCCGGAAGGCAGAATTCAGATCCCCTGGAATATCCTTGCGGATCCAGACGGAATTGGCAGCCTGAAGCGGACTGTCCTTTTCGCCGGCTGCATCCAGCACGGATCTGGATACGCTGTTGGCCTGCTCAATAGGCATCGCCAGGACCTCCTCGATCTGTGAAAGGGTCTCGCCCCTTGCTCCATTGGCACACATGCCAAGCGTAAAGAAAGCGGAAAGCGGGCTGACCAGCGAGCTTTTTGCATCGGTCTGTGTTTTTAAGAACATCTGCCAGGAAAAGCCGGCAATCTGGTCGATCTGCTCCTGGCTCATTTCACTTTCCTGGCTGGTCTGGGCCGTTTGCGAGGAATCGTTCTGCGAGGAAGTCTGGGCAGAATTCTGGCTGGTATCTGAAGTATGGTCAGTTCCTGCCGCAGTGCATCCGCAAAGCAGTGCAGAAAGAAGCAGGGCTCCTGACTTACGGTAAATGTTTTTCATCAATAATCTCCCTTGCCGCGCTGTCTGCTTTCATGTCCCGCTTCTTTTTACGAATGATCAAATTATCCCTTCAGGACAAACCTTCGAATATATTGGATAATTTATTCAGGAAAAAGGATCATGATCAGGCACAGTTCTGCAGGCGGCTTAACCTGATTTTATTGTACGGATGAATCCGGCCTGCCGCAAAAACGATCCATAAAGATTTTCTTAAGGATTTTTGGCAGGCTCCGATCCTGCCTCTGCCTGGGCCTGCATCCAGGCAGCAGCCCTTCCAGCTGCCCCAGGCCAGTTTCAAAATCCAGACAGGCAAAGGCAATAAAAAGGCCATCCTGATACGGACGAAGCAGCGGCTTTTGACTCCGTATCAGAATGGTCTTCATTATGTTTTTGGTATTTCGTTTCTTTGAAAACAGCTGCCGCTAAAAAGCAGCCATTTTTCCGGTCTCTCTTTGCACCAGGCATGACAGAGACAGCCGGACTTGTTTCAGGCGATTCAGGCCTGCTGTTTTTCTTTCAGATCCCGTTCGTAGTCTTCCCAGATTTTTCTGAGGTTGACTTCTTTTTCATAAATGGAATTGATCTGGTGAAGCAGCTCATCCGTCATTTCTTCAAAGCCCTGTTTCATCAGCGGCTGGCGGGTTTCTTCATAATCCTGGATCGTCCATCTGAAAATTGTTGTTGGATCCATATCGAAGTGCTCACCGGCTTTGACCACGTCATCGCCGTTTTCCTGGGTCCATCTGACAACTTCCATCTGTTCTTCAGTCAAAGGCTTGCTGAAATCATATTTCATAAGTGCGAAGCTCCTTTCAAATCGTATTTATCTATCAGGCGCTAATCAGCGATCCAAGGCATATTCTACTTGATTGTGGGAAAAATACTGGATTTGAACTTGGTTAATTTTCCAGACCTGACCAAAGAACCGGATTTTACGACGATTAGCCGACGATCATTGTGCCAATCCACGCAATCAGCGAACAGATGATCAGGAAGACGGCTCCATAAGGCAGAACCATCTTGAGCAGCTTGGAATCTTCCTTCAGGCCGCCGACGGCCGAAAGGGCAATGGCAATTGACTGCGGGGAAAGCATCTTGCCCACGCCAACGCCCAGCGCATTCAGTCCGACAACCCAGTCGGAATTGAGGCTTAAGGCAGTTGCCGCATCCATCTGAACCTGTCCGAACAGGACACCGGAAGAAGTTCCGCTGCCGGTCACGAAGGTTCCCAGGCATCCTAGCCATGGAGCGATAACTGGATAGGCCGTTCCCATCACGGCAATCGCAAACTTGGCAATATCGGAAATCATGCCGGAATAGATCATGATCTTGGCCGCAGCCAGTACAGAAATCATGACAATGATTGATCCCTGCATCTGCTTGAGCGTTGCGACAAAGACTTCGCCAAATGTTTTCATGCTAGCCTTCTGGATGATGGCGCCCAGGATTGCGGAAATAAAGATCCACACGCCCGGAGTATTGATCCAGGCAAACGTCGTGGCACTGGTATCATTGACGAAATAGACCGTTGTCGCGAACCTGGACAGGAAGCCGTTAATAGGTGGGACCAATTTTGAGGTGCCTAAAAGGAACACAAAAATAAAAAGGAAGGGTGCACACGCAATTAACGCTTCTTTCACCGTAATTTTCTTGGCTGCGGCGACATCGGCTTTCTCTGCCGGGGTATTCATCAAGAATTCCGGCGTCGGTTTTACCCGTTTGCCCACAAAAATCGTGCAGGCCAGCGAGCAGACTGAACCGACAACAACAACCAGTTCGGCACCGACAAAGGCAGAAACAATAAACATCGGAATAATAAAGCCAAGTCCGGCAGCCAGGCAGGTTGGAATCATGCCTTTGAAGGCTTTAGCTCCCTTGCCGGTCAAGAACACCAGAACAAACGGAACCAGAAGGAAGAACAGGGCCACCTGAACAACCTGCATGGTAGAAAGACCGATTGAGCTTTCCATGCCCAGCAGATTCACCACTGTGATGGTTGGAATACCGATCGAGCCCCAGGGTGTCGGAAAGCCGTTGGAAATCAGGCACACCAGGCAGGAAAACAGCGGATCAAATCCCATCGCCATCAGCATGCCGGCAGGAATGGCAATTGCGGTGCCAAAGCCGGCCATGCCTTCCATGAATCCGCCAAAGCACCATGCCACCAGCAAAACCAGGACCCGTTTGTCAGCGGAAACGCTGGTCAGCATCGTCTTGATGACATCCATGCCGCCGGTTTTGCATACCAGATTATACGTAAAGACTGCGGCGATAATGACCAGGACAATTGGCCATAAGGCCATGGCTGTACCTTCGACGGCAGCCATGCCGACTGTGGAAGGAGGACACTTCCAGTAAGTGAGTGCTTCGATCGCTGCCAGGATCGCCGCTCCAATGGCAGCCTGCCATGCAGGTCTTTTGAAGACCATCATGATGATGATCAGCAAAATGATCGGGCACAGGGCGAGAATAAAGCTGAGTATGTTCATATCACTTCTCCATTTCGACCTCATTATATGAGATTTTGGCAAGTCAACTCATTTGTTCTGCCTGAAAGCCAAAGAAAAAATGTATCCCCTTACATATATTAAACCCATCTTCATTTGACAATCTGCGATATTTTTCGCGTTTTTGAGGATTCTCTTCCTGATTTTCAGTTATTTCCTGCAGATTCATTCCCATCATTTATTCCAAGCAAGCAGCTGTTTTTTACCCTGCCTTTCCGGCCTTTTCGCCTGCCGTCTCCCTTTCTGGCTTCTCCTGGCAAAACCCTGCCATTTCCGGTTTCTGAATCTTTCTTTCCCGTCTTTATCTTTCTTTTCCGTCTTTTCGCCTGCTCTT
>Jenna_p1__coassemble_1721_pt1 | contig 12682 bp, 6 predicted proteins | sample Jenna_p1__metabat2_low_PE_009 | metagenome-assembled genome bin Jenna_p1
GACAGATCGAGTGACTGTAAACAGCATATAAATATAGACAGCATATAAATATAGAAGGAGAGGTGTTCATGGCAATCCAGATTTCTGATCATTTTACGTATTCGAAGCTGCTGCGTTTTTCGCTTCCCAGCATCATCATGATGATTTTTACATCCCTCTATACAATTGTAGACGGGCTTTTTGTTTCAAACCTGGCCGGGCAGGAGGCTTTCACGGCCCTTAACCTGATCTGGCCGGCTATTGGGGTCATCGGCTCCTTTGGATTCATGATCGGCAGCGGCGGAACGGCCCTGATTTCCAAGACGCTTGGCCAGAGGGAAAACCGGCTGGCCAGTGAATACTTCTCCATGCTGATTGCTTTTGAAGTGATCCTGGGAATCGTCCTGGCTGTTTTCTCGATTGTTTTTGCGGTTCCGATCGCCAGGCTTTGCGGCGCAACCGAGGATCTGATTCCGGGCTGCCTGCAGTATGGAATTCCGCTTTTTCTGGCCCTGCCGTTTTTCTTTCTGTCCACATCCTTCCAGACGTTCCTGGTGGCAGCCGGCAAGCCGAAGCTGGGCCTGGGCATTTCGCTGCTTGGCGGCGGGCTGAATATGGTTCTGGACTACGTGTTTGTCGGCATTTTCGCGATGGGTGCAGGCGGAGCAGCAGTGGCTACGGCGCTGAACTGGGTGCTGACTTCAATCGTGCCCATCTGGTGGTTTTTCAGGCACAAGGAAGCCGAGTTTCACCTGACGGCCTTCAAGTGGCGCTTCAAGGCTCTTGGCCAGTCGTGCTTTAACGGCATGAGCGAGATGGTGACCAACCTGTCCATGAACCTGGTCGTCCTGCTTTATAACCTGGCTTTGATGGAAATGGCCGGCTCCGACGGGGTCGTTGTCTATGGAATTCTGCAGTATCTGACTTTCCTGTTTTCTTCGGTCTATCTGGGCTACACCATGGCAGTAGCTCCATGCGTTGGCTATCAGTATGGTGCAGCCAACCATGCCGAGCTGAAAAACCTCCTGCGAAAATCCCTGATCTTGATTGGCATTTCCAATGCCGTAATGGTTTTGCTGGCGGATGCTACAGCGCCGCTGCTTTCCGCAGTATTTGTTTCCTATTCCGATACGCTGATGGACATGACCCAGGCAGCAATCCGGATTTACAGCCTTGGCTTCCTGCTGGCAGGATTTAACGGTTTTGCTTCGGGCTTTTTTACCGCCCTGAACAACGGTTTTGTTTCCGCCCTGCTGGCTTTCATGCGCATGTTTGTCTTCCAGGTCGGCTCCATTCTCATTTTGCCATCGCTTTTTGGACTGACGGGAATCTGGAGTGCCAACGCAGTTTCGGAAGGCCTGGCGTTTATCATGTCGGCCGGATCGCTGATTCTGCTGCGCAAAAAATATGGCTATTGATTTTTAAGCTTTCCAGCCGCCAGGAAAAAACCGCTTTTTGACCCGACATATCCTTTACCTGCCTTTGCTCTTAGAGCCAGGTCATGCTTTGTGGCAGCCGGCGCTGGAAAACCGGAATCATTACTATCATTAAGATTATCTTCTTCCGCCTGAATGGGCTTTCAAGCCCGCTTCAGGCGGAATTTTTTTGCCCGATCTGCAGGCCGCAGCAGCAGGCGCCCCTTTAAAGAAAGTGAAGCGGCAGTTCACGGCGTAAAATGAAAAACAAAAGCCGGGACTGAAAAGTGCAAAATTCAAACCAGAATTGAACAATCAAAAGCCGGTGGAAAAATCCATCAGGAAAACAGCCTGTCCAGACCCGGACAGTCAAAACCGATGTGAACCTCATGTCATGGGCAAAAAAGACCGGCAAAAATGAAGACAAAAAAACGGCTTCGAAAAGAGAAGCCGTTTTGCAAAGAAAGAAGGTATCCGACATGTCGATTGAAAACGTAAAAAAAGAATTTGAAGCTTTGGGTATTGCGGACCGCATTCTGGAACTGGACGAATCCAGTGCGACAGTCGATCTGGCAGCGCATGCCCTTGGCTGCGAGCCCAACCAGATTGCCAAGACCCTTTCCTTTCAGGGGGCCGAGGGACCGATCCTGGTTGTGGCCGCCGGCCAGGCCCGGATCCAGAACGGAAAGTTCAAGCGCACGTTCGGAGTCAAGGCCAGCATGCTCAAGGCCGATGAAGTTGAAGAGCTGGTCGGCCATAAAGTGGGCGGCGTATGCCCTTTTGCCGTTAAGGATGGGGTTCAGGTGTACCTGGATGAATCGCTCAAAGCCTTTGACAGCGTCTATCCTGCCTGCGGCAGTTCCAGCAGTGCCATTAAGCTGAGCCTGCCTGAGCTTGAAAAGTACTCAAAAGCCAACGGCTGGGTCGATGTATGCAAGGACGCAGCTGGCCAGGCCTGAATGGCCATCCAAGAGGGAGTGCAGACTGGCTTCATTCAAACCAGAAAGTTATTCAAACCGGAGAAATCCGGTTTTTTTCTGCTATAAAAGCGGCTTGGATTCAGGCTTTCAAGGTTTCCGGCTTCGGACTTTCGTAATCCGCACTTCCTGCCGACTGTACAGCCGGCTGGACCGGGGCAGCAGCTTCCGGTTTTCGCTGGGGCGCACTTTTCAGGATTGCCCGGATGGCATTGAAAAGCATCGGCTTGACTTCGCCAATCGGGGCCGGCTCGTTTTCCACGATTGATGTGTAGCAAAGCGTTCCGGTCAGCTCAAGAATCATCGCATAGACGATTTTCGGCTTTTCATAATGATAGCCGCAGCGCTCGGCCAGCTCTGTAAATCGTGTGCTCAGATCAATATGCTCTTCATCGGCTGCACTGGAAAGATGCTTATGGAAAACGCCGAAGGAGAGGTTGCGCTTGATCAGGTGCAGCAGCAGCGGGTTTTCCTGAAGCTGCTTAAGGATGTGGTTGATCATGAAGATGATTGCATCCTGGAAGTTGCGGATGTCGTTGCTGTCCAGTTCGGCCAGGGCGCGGGTCAGGATCTGGAAGGACTCTCTGGCGATCAGGCTGTCATGGAGATCGTATTTATCTTTAAAAAAGAGGTAGAACGTTCCTTTTGCCACCCCGGCCTGACTGGTGATGTCGGCTACCGAAATATCCTGCAGGTCCCGGCGGGTAAGCAGCTCATAAGCAGCGCCTAGAAGGCTGGAACGCTTACGGGCTTTGTTCTGCTGAATTTTACTGGTCATGACTGTATTATAACCGATCCTTACGGAAAGGAAAGAAAATGACCATAAGTCAATTTTTAGACAAAATTGCGGCAATGTTGCGAAAATTATCGGACTTAATAATTGACCATTGGTCAGTTTAGAACTAAGATAGGCCACGTGAAAGGAATTCAGGTATGGAAAAGATTTCAAAATTCATTGTTAAATACCGCAACATGATCCTGCTTGTCGCAACGATCCTGCTGATCCCGTCAATTTGGGGGTATTTCAATACACGTGTTAACTACGATATCCTGACCTATCTTCCTGCAAGTTCGCCATCGATTGTCGCCCAGAATCATCTCAATGATGATTTCAACCTGGCCGGCACTGCCATGGTCGTTGTGGATGATATGCCGGAAAAAGATGTAAAGGAGCTGGAAGCAAAGATTAAGGACATTCCCGGTGTCGACCAGACACTGTGGCGCAGCGATGTCGCTGATCTGACGATTCCAAAAGAGGCTTTGCCCTCAGCCTTTAAAGATGCTTTATATGCCGACAACGCAACCATGATCGTTGTCACATTCACCGAGCCCGCGGCCAGCGACTCGACGATGAATGCGATTGAAGAGATCAAGAAAATCTCCAATGACCAGGAGCATGTCGCCGGCTTCTCCGCAATTACCGCGGATACCAAGGCGATGGTTGACCGGGAAACCCCGATCTATTCGTCCATTGCGGTGCTGCTGGTCCTGGTGGTGCTCAGCCTTGGACTGAAATCCTGGCTGGCCCCGTTTGTCTTCATTCTTGGAATGGTTTACCCGATTGTCTACAACATGGGAACCAACATCTTCCTTGGCGAGATTTCCTACGTCACCAAGGCGCTGAGCATGATTCTGCTGCTGGCGGTTTCCATGGACTACTCCATCTTCCTGCTGCACCGCTACCAGGAAGAAAAGCTGAAAGGCGATTCGAAGGAAGATGCCATGGCCCGCGCTATTCACGCCACATGGATTTCCGTTACCAGTTCGTCCATTACGACAATCGCCGGCTTTTTAGCCCTGCTTGTTATGCAGCTGACTTTAGGAAGAGATATCGGAATTGTCATGGCCAAAGGCGTTCTGCTGGCGGTTATGTCAACCATCCTGATTCTGCCTTCCTTATTAATGTTCTTCGATCCATGGATTGAAAAATGGCAGCATCCGGTGCTGATCCGTCCGCTGCCTAAATTCTCCGCCTGGGTCGAAAAACATCACAAGGCGATTATTGTTGTCTTCGCCATACTGTTTCTCCCGGCCGTTTATTGCCAGGCCAACACCATGCAGTATTACGATCTGGCCGCTTCGCTGCCGGAAGACCTGCCCAGTGTCATCGGCACCAACGAGCTGAAAGACAAGTTTGACATGACCACTTCCCACTTCGTCATGGTCGACAAGGATCTTACCGCGACCCAGACCAAGCAAATGGTGAATGAAATTGAGAAACTGGACGGCATTTCAAATGTTATTGCCTACGAAAAATTTGTCGGCCCGATGATTCCAGCCGATTTTGAGCCGCAGGCGATCAAGGACATTATCGAGACGGATGACCTCAAGCTGATCCTGGTCAATACGTCCTACCGTTCCGCAACCGACCAGCTCAACAAGCAGATCGATGATCTGTATGACATTGTCCATAAATACGATCCTAATGGCATGATTGCCGGCGAAGGCAACATGACCAAGGATCTGATTTCAGTAACAAACATTGACTTCCAGATGGTCAACATCGTATCCATCCTGGCCATCATCCTCATTATTGCCCTGACGTTTAAATCGTTCAGCCTCCCGATTATCCTGGTGCTCTGCATTGAGTTTGCGATTTTCGTCAATATGGGCATCCCGTTCTTAACCGGAACGGAAGTACCGTTTATCGCCGGCATCGTTATTGGAACCATCCAGCTTGGCGCCTGCATTGACTACGCCATCCTGATGACCAGCCGGTTCAAGGAAGAGCTTGGCAAAGGCCTGAATGCAAAGGAAGCCATTACGACATCCATCACCCAGACCATGCCCTCCATTATTACTTCTGGCATGTCCTTCTTTGCGGCCTGCTCGGGTGTATCGCTGATCGCCAAAATGGATCTGATCAAGTCGATGTGTACCCTGCTTGGCCACGGCGCCTTAATCAGTGTCGTTGTAATCCTGACGGTATTGCCAAGCCTGCTGCTGGCCTGCAACAAGTTCATCGCCCGCACAACCAAAAGCTGGCCAAAACCGGCAGCAAACGAGGAAGAAACAAAGAATCATTCGCATTCAATTACAGAAAGTGAAGGTAAACCTGCTCATGCGTAAAAATACAGTCCGTATTCTTGAAGTATCGCTTCTTACATCGTCCATGGCCGTTTCCATCCTGCCTTGTGCTGTATACGCCAAGGATGACCAGGCAGAACAGGATGGAAAGACCAAAAGCGAAACCGTTTATTCGATGATCGATGAAAACGGAAATATTGATAAAACAATTGTTTCCAGCTGGCTGCATGATGACAACGGCCTGGAAAACGTCAAGGAAGTCCTGAACTTGAATGATGTCGAAAACCTGGAAGGCGATGAAAAGCCATCCGTTTCCGGCTCGACCTATACCTGGAACGTTAAAGGCAATGACCTGTACTACCAGGGCAATACCACGAAAAAGCCTCCGGTTTCCGTCTCCATTACCTACAAGCTGGACGGCAAGGAAATCAAGCCGGAACAGCTGGCCGGCAAAAGCGGCAAGCTGGAAATGACCGTTCATCTGAAAAATACCGAAACGAAAAAAGTCCATGTCAACGGCAAGGATGTCCTCATCCACCCGACCTTTTTAGCCGGGGGCATGATGGACCTGGACAATGAGTCCTTCTCCAACGTCAAGTGCGAACAAGGCAAATCCGTAAACGATGGCGACAAGGAGTTCCTGCTTTTTGCGGCGATCCCGGGCCTGAATGAAACGATGAAATCCGCCGGCCTGTCTGAACTGACCGACAAGCTGGATGCCAGCGACAATATTGTCATTACCGCTGATGTGAAAAACTATGAAGCACCGAACATGTATATCGGCATGTCCAACGAATTTGAGCTGAAGGAACTCTCCCAGCTGGATGAAATGTCCGATCTGACCGGACAAGTTGGCGAGCTCTTTGACGGCGCCGATCAGCTGGAAAGCGGCGCAGCCGCCCTGGCTGATGGCACGCTGCAGCTCAAAGACGGCACCAGCCAGCTGGCTGGTGCCGTCTTTGAGCTGCAGCGTGCCATCAGCCAGGGCGGCTGCGCCGCTTTCCAGCTGATCGGCGCCGTCAAAGAGCTCGCCAACTTGTCCGGTCAGATCGGACATTTCATCCAGCTGGGAGAGTTCCTTCAGCTCAAATTCGTTGGACATGCCGATATACATGTTCGGTGCTTCATAGTTTTTCACATCAGCGGTAATGACAATATTGTCGCTGGCATCCAGCTTGTCGGTCAGTTCAGACAGGCCGGCGGATTTCATCGTTTCATTCAGGCCCGGGATCGCCGCAAAAAGCAGGAACTCCTTGTCGCCATCGTTTACGGATTTGCCTTGTTCGCACTTGACGTTGGAGAAGGACTCATTGTCCAGGTCCATCATGCCCCCGGCTAAAAAGGTCGGGTGGATGAGGACATCCTTGCCGTTGACATGGACTTTTTTCGTTTCGGTATTTTTCAGATGAACGGTCATTTCCAGCTTGCCGCTTTTGCCGGCCAGCTGTTCCGGCTTGATTTCCTTGCCGTCCAGCTTGTAGGTAATGGAGACGGAAACCGGAGGCTTTTTCGTGGTATTGCCCTGGTAGTACAGGTCATTGCCTTTAACGTTCCAGGTATAGGTCGAGCCGGAAACGGATGGCTTTTCATCGCCTTCCAGGTTTTCGACATCATTCAAGTTCAGGACTTCCTTGACGTTTTCCAGGCCGTTGTCATCATGCAGCCAGCTGGAAACAATTGTTTTATCAATATTTCCGTTTTCATCGATCATCGAATAAACGGTTTCGCTTTTGGTCTTTCCATCCTGTTCTGCCTGGTCATCCTTGGCGTATACAGCACAAGGCAGGATGGAAACGGCCATGGACGATGTAAGAAGCGATACTTCAAGAATACGGACTGTATTTTTACGCATGAGCAGGTTTACCTTCACTTTCTGTAATTGAATGCGAATGATTCTTTGTTTCTTCCTCGTTTGCTGCCGGTTTTGGCCAGCTTTTGGTTGTGCGGGCGATGAACTTGTTGCAGGCCAGCAGCAGGCTTGGCAATACCGTCAGGATTACAACGACACTGATTAAGGCGCCGTGGCCAAGCAGGGTACACATCGACTTGATCAGATCCATTTTGGCGATCAGCGATACACCCGAGCAGGCCGCAAAGAAGGACATGCCAGAAGTAATAATGGAGGGCATGGTCTGGGTGATGGATGTCGTAATGGCTTCCTTTGCATTCAGGCCTTTGCCAAGCTCTTCCTTGAACCGGCTGGTCATCAGGATGGCGTAGTCAATGCAGGCGCCAAGCTGGATGGTTCCAATAACGATGCCGGCGATAAACGGTACTTCCGTTCCGGTTAAGAACGGGATGCCCATATTGACGAAAATCGCAAACTCAATGCAGAGCACCAGGATAATCGGGAGGCTGAACGATTTAAACGTCAGGGCAATAATGAGGATGATGGCCAGGATGGATACGATGTTGACCATCTGGAAGTCAATGTTTGTTACTGAAATCAGATCCTTGGTCATGTTGCCTTCGCCGGCAATCATGCCATTAGGATCGTATTTATGGACAATGTCATACAGATCATCGATCTGCTTGTTGAGCTGGTCGGTTGCGGAACGGTAGGACGTATTGACCAGGATCAGCTTGAGGTCATCCGTCTCGATAATGTCCTTGATCGCCTGCGGCTCAAAATCGGCTGGAATCATCGGGCCGACAAATTTTTCGTAGGCAATAACATTTGAAATGCCGTCCAGTTTCTCAATTTCATTCACCATTTGCTTGGTCTGGGTCGCGGTAAGATCCTTGTCGACCATGACGAAGTGGGAAGTGGTCATGTCAAACTTGTCTTTCAGCTCGTTGGTGCCGATGACACTGGGCAGGTCTTCCGGCAGCGAAGCGGCCAGATCGTAATACTGCATGGTGTTGGCCTGGCAATAAACGGCCGGGAGAAACAGTATGGCGAAGACAACAATAATCGCCTTGTGATGTTTTTCGACCCAGGCGGAGAATTTAGGCAGCGGACGGATCAGCACCGGATGCTGCCATTTTTCAATCCATGGATCGAAGAACATTAATAAGGAAGGCAGAATCAGGATGGTTGACATAACCGCCAGCAGAACGCCTTTGGCCATGACAATTCCGATATCTCTTCCTAAAGTCAGCTGCATAACAAGCAGGGCTAAAAAGCCGGCGATTGTCGTAATGGACGAACTGGTAACGGAAATCCATGTGGCGTGAATAGCGCGGGCCATGGCATCTTCCTTCGAATCGCCTTTCAGCTTTTCTTCCTGGTAGCGGTGCAGCAGGAAGATGGAGTAGTCCATGGAAACCGCCAGCAGCAGAATCATGCTCAGCGCCTTGGTGACGTAGGAAATCTCGCCAAGGAAGATGTTGGTTCCCATGTTGTAGACAATCGGGTAAACCATTCCAAGAATGAAGACAAACGGGGCCAGCCAGGATTTCAGTCCAAGGCTGAGCACCACCAGGACCAGCAGCACCGCAATGGACGAATAGATCGGGGTTTCCCGGTCAACCATCGCCTTGGTATCCGCGGTAATTGCGGAGAAGCCGGCGACATGCTCCTGGTCATTGGAGATTTTCTTGATCTCTTCAATCGCATTCATCGTCGAGTCGCTGGCCGCGGGCTCGGTGAATGTGACAACGATCATGGTTGCGTTGTCGGCATATAAAGCATCTTTAAAGGCTGAGGGCAAAGCCTCTTTTGGAATCGTCAGATCAGCGACATCGCTGCGCCACAGTGTCTGGTCGACACCGGGAATGTCCTTAATCTTTGCTTCCAGCTCCTTTACATCTTTTTCCGGCATATCATCCACAACGACCATGGCAGTGCCGGCCAGGTTGAAATCATCATTGAGATGATTCTGGGCGACAATCGATGGCGAACTTGCAGGAAGATAGGTCAGGATATCGTAGTTAACACGTGTATTGAAATACCCCCAAATTGACGGGATCAGCAGGATCGTTGCGACAAGCAGGATCATGTTGCGGTATTTAACAATGAATTTTGAAATCTTTTCCATACCTGAATTCCTTTCACGTGGCCTATCTTAGTTCTAAACTGACCAATGGTCAATTATTAAGTCCGATAATTTTCGCAACATTGCCGCAATTTTGTCTAAAAATTGACTTATGGTCATTTTCTTTCCTTTCCGTAAGGATCGGTTATAATACAGTCATGACCAGTAAAATTCAGCAGAACAAAGCCCGTAAGCGTTCCAGCCTTCTAGGCGCTGCTTATGAGCTGCTTACCCGCCGGGACCTGCAGGATATTTCGGTAGCCGACATCACCAGTCAGGCCGGGGTGGCAAAAGGAACGTTCTACCTCTTTTTTAAAGATAAATACGATCTCCATGACAGCCTGATCGCCAGAGAGTCCTTCCAGATCCTGACCCGCGCCCTGGCCGAACTGGACAGCAACGACATCCGCAACTTCCAGGATGCAATCATCTTCATGATCAACCACATCCTTAAGCAGCTTCAGGAAAACCCGCTGCTGCTGCACCTGATCAAGCGCAACCTCTCCTTCGGCGTTTTCCATAAGCATCTTTCCAGTGCAGCCGATGAAGAGCATATTGATCTGAGCACACGATTTACAGAGCTGGCCGAGCGCTGCGGCTATCATTATGAAAAGCCGAAAATCGTCTATGCGATGATTCTTGAGCTGACCGGAACGCTTTGCTACACATCAATCGTGGAAAACGAGCCGGCCCCGATTGGCGAAGTCAAGCCGATGCTTTTCAATGCCATCCGGGCAATCCTGAAAAGTGCGCCCCAGCGAAAACCGGAAGCTGCTGCCCCGGTCCAGCCGGCTGTACAGTCGGCAGGAAGTGCGGATTACGAAAGTCCGAAGCCGGAAACCTTGAAAGCCTGAATCCAAGCCGCTTTTATAGCAGAAAAAAACCGGATTTCTCCGGTTTGAATAACTTTCTGGTTTGAATGAAGCCAGTCTGCACTCCCTCTTGGATGGCCATTCAGGCCTGGCCAGCTGCGTCCTTGCATACATCGACCCAGCCGTTGGCTTTTGAGTACTTTTCAAGCTCAGGCAGGCTCAGCTTAATGGCACTGCTGGAACTGCCGCAGGCAGGATAGACGCTGTCAAAGGCTTTGAGCGATTCATCCAGGTACACCTGAACCCCATCCTTAACGGCAAAAGGGCATACGCCGCCCACTTTATGGCCGACCAGCTCTTCAACTTCATCGGCCTTGAGCATGCTGGCCTTGACTCCGAACGTGCGCTTGAACTTTCCGTTCTGGATCCGGGCCTGGCCGGCGGCCACAACCAGGATCGGTCCCTCGGCCCCCTGAAAGGAAAGGGTCTTGGCAATCTGGTTGGGCTCGCAGCCAAGGGCATGCGCTGCCAGATCGACTGTCGCACTGGATTCGTCCAGTTCCAGAATGCGGTCCGCAATACCCAAAGCTTCAAATTCTTTTTTTACGTTTTCAATCGACATGTCGGATACCTTCTTTCTTTGCAAAACGGCTTCTCTTTTCGAAGCCGTTTTTTTGTCTTCATTTTTGCCGGTCTTTTTTGCCCATGACATGAGGTTCACATCGGTTTTGACTGTCCGGGTCTGGACAGGCTGTTTTCCTGATGGATTTTTCCACCGGCTTTTGATTGTTCAATTCTGGTTTGAATTTTGCACTTTTCAGTCCCGGCTTTTGTTTTTCATTTTACGCCGTGAACTGCCGCTTCACTTTCTTTAAAGGGGCGCCTGCTGCTGCGGCCTGCAGATCGGGCAAAAAAATTCCGCCTGAAGCGGGCTTGAAAGCCCATTCAGGCGGAAGAAGATAATCTTAATGATAGTAATGATTCCGGTTTTCCAGCGCCGGCTGCCACAAAGCATGACCTGGCTCTAAGAGCAAAGGCAGGTAAAGGATATGTCGGGTCAAAAAGCGGTTTTTTCCTGGCGGCTGGAAAGCTTAAAAATCAATAGCCATATTTTTTGCGCAGCAGAATCAGCGATCCGGCCGACATGATAAACGCCAGGCCTTCCGAAACTGCGTTGGCACTCCAGATTCCCGTCAGTCCAAAAAGCGATGGCAAAATGAGAATGGAGCCGACCTGGAAGACAAACATGCGCATGAAAGCCAGCAGGGCGGAAACAAAACCGTTGTTCAGGGCGGTAAAAAAGCCCGAAGCAAAACCGTTAAATCCTGCCAGCAGGAAGCCAAGGCTGTAAATCCGGATTGCTGCCTGGGTCATGTCCATCAGCGTATCGGAATAGGAAACAAATACTGCGGAAAGCAGCGGCGCTGTAGCATCCGCCAGCAAAACCATTACGGCATTGGAAATGCCAATCAAGATCAGGGATTTTCGCAGGAGGTTTTTCAGCTCGGCATGGTTGGCTGCACCATACTGATAGCCAACGCATGGAGCTACTGCCATGGTGTAGCCCAGATAGACCGAAGAAAACAGGAAAGTCAGATACTGCAGAATTCCATAGACAACGACCCCGTCGGAGCCGGCCATTTCCATCAAAGCCAGGTTATAAAGCAGGACGACCAGGTTCATGGACAGGTTGGTCACCATCTCGCTCATGCCGTTAAAGCACGACTGGCCAAGAGCCTTGAAGCGCCACTTGAAGGCCGTCAGGTGAAACTCGGCTTCCTTGTGCCTGAAAAACCACCAGATGGGCACGATTGAAGTCAGCACCCAGTTCAGCGCCGTAGCCACTGCTGCTCCGCCTGCACCCATCGCGAAAATGCCGACAAACACGTAGTCCAGAACCATATTCAGCCCGCCGCCAAGCAGCGAAATGCCCAGGCCCAGCTTCGGCTTGCCGGCTGCCACCAGGAACGTCTGGAAGGATGTGGACAGAAAGAAAAACGGCAGGGCCAGAAAAAGCGGAATTCCATACTGCAGGCAGCCCGGAATCAGATCCTCGGTTGCGCCGCAAAGCCTGGCGATCGGAACCGCAAAAACAATCGAGAAAACAGCCAGGACGATTCCCAGGATCACTTCAAAAGCAATCAGCATGGAGAAGTATTCACTGGCCAGCCGGTTTTCCCTCTGGCCAAGCGTCTTGGAAATCAGGGCCGTTCCGCCGCTGCCGATCATGAATCCAAAGGAGCCGATGACCCCAATAGCCGGCCAGATCAGGTTAAGGGCCGTGAAAGCCTCCTGCCCGGCCAGGTTTGAAACAAAAAGCCCGTCTACAATTGTATAGAGGGATGTAAAAATCATCATGATGATGCTGGGAAGCGAAAAACGCAGCAGCTTCGAATACGTAAAATGATCAGAAATCTGGATTGCCATGAACACCTCTCCTTCTATATTTATATGCTGTCTATATTTATATGCTGTTTACAGTCACTCGATCTGTC
>Jenna_p1__coassemble_1747_pt1 | contig 12402 bp, 11 predicted proteins | sample Jenna_p1__metabat2_low_PE_009 | metagenome-assembled genome bin Jenna_p1
CCCTTCCCCAACAGCCGGAAGTACCAGAGCAGATACCAGGCTATGAAGGAGAATCGCCAATGCCTTCCGATCCATCGACCGATGGAACGGGACAGGAATAAATTGAAGGCGATCTCTATGGCGATGACCAGGAGGCGGTTCAATAGCTTTATGGTTCAGATATTGCGTAAACCTGGTGGAACGGAAGTTCAGATTCATCTGACCAAAAAGCGAAAAATACCGCTTCTGGCCGCTTTGGCCCGGTTTGGCGGCTGTTTTATGACCGGAAAAATTTGATCTTTGTTTAGACGCATGCTAGAATCATTCAGGATCTGCGGGTTCCGCTGGGAAACTGCCCATGAATCTCGAAAAGCAGATGCATGAAGAAAAGGAGAAACACAATGAATTTAAATCTTGTAAACGAAATTGGCAAAAGCCAGCTTCGCACTGACATTCCGGAATTCCGCTCTGGTTCTACAGTTCGCGTTCACGTAAAAATCAAAGAAGGCGACAAGAGCCGTATCCAGGTTTTCGAAGGTGTTGTTACCGAACGCAAAGGCGGAGGCATTGGTGAAACGTTCACTGTCCGCAAAATTTCCAATGGTGTAGGCGTAGAAAGAAAATTCCCGCTGCACTCCCCAATCATTGACAAGATCGAAGTTACCCGTCACGGCAAAGTTCGCCGCAACAAGCTGCGCTACCTCAGAAACCGTTCCGGTAAATCTGCACGTCTTAAAGAAGTACGCCGCTAATCATGCTTTCATCAATCCCGGAATTCCAGATGGACTCCGGGATTTTTTTTTCGCGTTTTTCATTCGTTTTTGAGCTTTCCGGCTAAAATTGAACAGATTCTGATTTCTGGCCCATCAGCTTGAATCCGGAAAGCCGGATCAGAACTCCCCAAAAAATCCTGCTTTTGAGCCTTTTGAAAAGCATTCAGGATCCTGTCTGCTGTGTGATGCACCAAACGAATGCAGGCTGAACTTTGAGTGTGAAGGAGCCGAATGCTTATAATGAAATGAACGGAGTTCTTTTTTGCGCGGCAAAAGCCGTCTTTTTCCGGGGTATCCGGAGGCGGCCGGCTGTTTTTGCCGCCAGTCAGTGCCTGCCGGCCCCAGGAGGCCGGCTGAAAGAAAACCGTAATCAACCGTAATCAGGTTATACAACAATGACTTCAGGATGGCCTGGTGCCGGTGATTTTTTGAAGTCATTTAACAGGAGGAAGAGATATGAGCGATAAAACCACCCAGAAAGAACGGAAGAAAAAGCAGAAGGAGGGCAAGGACGAGCAGAAAACCCTGGTGGATGACATTCTTGATTTTGTAAAAGTCTTTGTCATCAGTGCCATTGTCATTCTGCTTTTTGTAAACTTCATTGCCCATCCGGTCAATGTCGTCGGCCATTCCATGGATCCGACCCTTTCCAATGGCGAATATGGAATGACCAGCCTGATTTCGACCGCTTTTTCCGATCCGCAGCGCGGCGAAATCGTGATCGTCAACATGAAGGATCCGGAAACCGGCGAAGACGAACGCTGGGTTAAGCGGGTTATCGGGCTGCCGGGCGAGACGATCGAAGCCAAGGATGGCGTTGTCTATATCAATGGCGAACCGCTGGATGAAAGCGCGTATCTCGACCAGGACTATATTGATGAAACACTGGCCAAGTTCAAGGCTGAACATGGCATCGACTACGGGCCTTTCACCTTTGATTTCGGGCCGGTAACGCTGGGCGAGGATGAATACTGGGTAATGGGCGACAACCGTCCGTATTCCAAGGATTCCCGCTACCCGACCGTCGGTCCGGTCAGCAAGGAAAATGTCTTTGGAAAAGGAATGCTTGTCCTTTATCCATTTAACAAAATCGGGGTGAAATAATGCCGTCAAACGTAATTCAATGGTTTCCGGGCCATATGGCCAAAGCCAGAAGACAGATGGAGGAAAACCTGAAAAAGGTGGACTTCATTATCGAAATCCGCGATGCCCGCATGCCTGGCTCCTCCAAAAACCCGCTCATCGACGAGCTGGCCAGAAACAAGCCAAGGCTTGTGATCCTTTCCAAGAAGGACAAGGCCGATCCGGCCATGACCGAAGCCTGGATCCAGGCGCTCAATACCGATTCATCCAGAGCGATCGCCATCGACCTGGTCAAGGAAAACTTCAAGAACCGGATTATCAGCGAAAGCCTGCACCTCAATGCACCGCTGATCGAAAAGCAGAAAAAAAGAGGCATCAAGCCAAGAGCCTTGCGGGCCATGGTTGTCGGCATTCCCAATGTTGGCAAGTCCACAATGATCAACTCCTTAGCCGGCCGCAAAGCGGCCCAGACCGGCGACAGGCCGGGCGTGACCAAGTCGCTGCAGTGGATCAAGGTCGGCAAGGATCTGGAAGTACTCGATACGCCAGGCGTGCTCTGGCCAAAATTTGAAAACGAAACGAGCGGCCTGGTCCTGGCGGCGTTAGGCTCGATCAAGGACGATGTTGTTCACATGGACGACCTGGCGCTGTACTGCTGCCAGTATCTTTCAGAGCATAAGCCGGAAGTCTTAAAAGAGACGTATGGAATCGACAAAATCGAAGAGACGCCCTGGCAGACGCTGCAGGCTATCGCACGAAAGCGCGGCTGGCTGCAAAAAGGCGATATCGACGAAAACCGCACCATGCGCAGTTTCATACAGGATGTCCGTTCGGCAAAAATGGGGCGGATTACATGGGAGATGCCTGTGCATGAAACATCCGATTGAAGAAGAATTCGAAGCACAATATGGCTGCATCCTGGGAATGGATGAAGCCGGAAGAGGCCCGATCTGCGGGCCTTTAGTTGTTGCAGGGGTCATTTTTGAAAAGGGTTATCGCAATGAAGCGATCAATGATTCCAAAAAGCTTTCCGAAAAGAAGCGCGAAGCCCTGTTTAAGCAGATCTGCCAGGATGCCAGAGCCTACTGGATCCTGTTTATTGATGAAGAGCAGATCGACCGCCTCAATATTTACCGCGCCACCCAGCAGGCCATGGAAAAGATCGCAGACAAAGCCAATGCCCAGTTTATCTTAAGCGATGCCATGCCGCTTCCTGCCCATCCCAATTCCATGGCACTAGTCAAGGGGGATTCGAAATCGCTGGCGATCGCGGCAGCCAGCATCCTGGCCAAGGTCAGCCGTGACCGCTACATGCTGGCGCTGGATGAAGCGTATCCCCAGTATGGCCTGAAAAACCACAAAGGCTATCCAACGAAAAAACATCTTGAAGCCATTGAACAGTATGGCCTGCAGGATTTTTACCGCAAATCCTACAAACCGGTTGCCCGCCTGCTGGAAAAAGAGAACCGCCTGACCTTGTTTTAAGGCGGTTTTTTTCATAGAAGAGCGGTATTTGCAGATAAAGTCAGTCTCAGGACCAGCCGGGACCTTTAAAATTGTGCAAACTGTTCCATAGAATCCAAATCAGCCCGCTGACTGACGTTTTTGAGGCGTGCCATCCTCTCTCCGGGTGTGGAAAGCACATTTTGGTTGCGTCATCAAGAGCGGTCATGATAGAAATAGTACGATTTACATCAAGCACTGTACTTTCTGAACTCATTAGAAAGGATGAATGTCAATTGAAGAAAAATCTTGTCATTGTCGAGTCGCCTTCCAAGGCCAAGACAATTGAAAAATACCTGGGGAAAGACTATAAAGTCGTTTCCTCAAAGGGCCACATCTGCGATCTGGCCACCTCAGGCAAGGGCGGCCTGGGCATTGATATTGAAAACGACTTCACGCCAACCTACAAAATTTCCAAGGAAAAGAAGGATGTGGTCAAGGAACTCAAGAAGCTGGCCAAGGATTCCGACCAGATTATCCTGGCCAGCGACCCGGACCGCGAAGGAGAAGCCATTGCCTGGCACCTGGCCAGAGAGCTGGGCCTGTCCACGGAAGACAACAACCGCGTCACCTTCCATGAAATCACCAAGCCGGTTGTCACCGAAGCCATCCAGGAACCGCACAAAATCGACATGGACCTGGTCAAGAGCCAGGAAGCCAGGCGGATGCTCGACCGCATTATCGGCTTTAAGCTCTCCAAGCTGCTCCAGAACAAGATCCAGTCCAAGTCTGCCGGCCGGGTTCAGTCGGTCGCGCTGCGGCTGATTGTGGAAAGGGAAGAGGAAATCCGCAAGTTCAAGTCGGAAGAGTACTGGACCATCAGCGCCGAGGTGAAAAAAGGCAATTCTACTTTTAATGCCGACTTGACCAAGGTCGATGGCAAAAAGCCCAAGCTTGCAAACAAGGAGCAAAGCGACCAGGTGCTCGAACGCTGCAAGGACCAGCCTTTTACCGTGACCAGCATCAAGAAAAGCAAGAAAAGCAAGGCGCCAAAGCTGCCCTTTACCACCTCCACCCTGCAGCAGGAGTCTTCCACCAAGCTTGGCTATGGGGCCCGCAAGACGATGTCCATTGCCCAGAAGCTGTATGAAGGGGTCGATTTAGGCGGCAACCTGACCGGTCTGATTTCCTACATGCGAACCGACTCCACCCGCCTTTCCGACCTGTTTGTCGGCGAGACCGAAAATTTTATCGATCACGAATTCGGAGCCGACTATAAAGGCAAGGCCCATGAGAAAAACTCGGCCAATGCCCAGGATGCCCATGAAGCGATTCGGCCAACCGACATCAACAATACCCCGGAAAAAGTCAAGCCGTATTTGACCAATGAGCAGTTCCGGCTGTATTCGCTGATTTATGCGCGGACCCTGGCTTCCCTGATGGCCGATGCAAAATTTGACAGCACCTCGGTCAAGTTTGCAGCCGATGGCTGCGAGTTCTCCGCCAGCGGCCAGACGATGCTTTTTGATGGTTATACAAAGGTGTATTCCAAATACGAAAAGCAGACGGTCACCAACCTGCCTGTACTCAAGGAAGGCGAAGTGCTCAGCCGCGTAAACATCACCGGCGCTCAGCACTTTACCGAACCGCCTGCCCGCTATACCGAAGCGCGCCTGATCAAGGAACTGGAAGAAAAGAGCATTGGCCGTCCTTCGACCTATGCCACCATCATTGATACCCTGCAAAAGCGGGCCTATGTCACCCTGGAAAAGACCAGCGAGACATCCAAGACCAAAGTCTTCCGCCCGACCGAACAGGGCGAGCTGACCAATGCCAAGCTGCAGGAGTTTTTCAAGAAGATCATCAACGTCGAATACACGGCGAACATGGAAAAAGACCTGGATATCATTGCGGAGGGCAATGAGGACTACGTTCAGTTCTTAAAAGATTTCTATTCGGATTTCGAGCCGCTGGTTGAGCATGCCTATGAAAAGATGCCGAAAAAGGAACTGGAGCGTGTCGGGCGCAGCTGCCCGGAATGCGGTGGCGAGCTGGTTTATCGCAACGGCAAGTTTGGCAAGTTCATTTCCTGCATCAACTATCCGACCTGCAAATATACCGAAAATGCGGATGACAGCCTGGCCGAGCTGGAAAAAGAAGAAAAGCTCTGTCCGGAATGCGGCAGCCGCATGATTATCAAGAAAGGCCGCTTCGGCCCGTTCTGGGCATGCAGCGCCTATCCGGAATGCAAGCACATTGAACCGCTCAAGGCCAAGCCAAAACCAAAGCCCACCGGCGAGAAATGCCCGCTTTGCGGCCATGACCTGGTTGAGCGCATCAGCCGCTACGGCAAGCCGTTTGTCGGCTGCTCCAACTACCCCAAATGCCGCTATATCAAGAAAAACGAAAAGCCAAAAGCGGACAAGGAAGAAGCAGAAACTGCTGCTAACGCCGCAGCGGCCGCCGATCTGCCGGTTATGAGCGAAACCGGCGGACCCGTCATTGATGAAAGCCAGACATTCAGCCTGAATGATGATGGCCATCAGGAAGGACAGTCCTGATGACGGACCCGATCAAAGAGCCCAAAGCAGCTGATAAACCGGCAGACCTGGATCAGGCAATGACAGCCAGCCAGGCAGAAGGCCAGAAGCCGGTCACTGTGATTGGCGGCGGTCTTGCCGGCTGCGAGGCTGCCTGGCAGCTGGCCAGCCGCAATATCCCGGTTGTCCTTTATGAAATGCGTCCGCAGCAGTATCCGCCGGCTTTTCACACAGACCAGTTCGCCGAACTGGTCTGTTCGAATTCCCTGCGCTCCGATTCGCTCAACAATGCTGTCGGCGTGATGAAAGAAGAAATGCGCCGGCTGAATTCGCTGATTCTCCAGGCTGCTGATGCCAGCCGGGTTCCGGCCGGTTCTGCTTTGGCGGTCGACCGGGAAGGCTTTTCCCGAACAATCACCGAAGCGATCAGCAGCCATCCGCTCATCACCGTAATCCGGGATGAAGTTACCGAGATTCCATCCGGACCGGTAATTATTGCGGCCGGACCACTTTGCTCAAACGCGCTGGCTAAAGAAATCCAGAAACTGACCGGGCAGGAAGCCATGCACTTTTTCGATGCAGCCGCCCCGATTGTCGAGCGGGATTCCATCGATTTTTCCAAAGCATACTTCAAGTCGCGCTATGACAAAGGCGAAGCCTCCTATATCAACTGCGCCATGAACCAGGAAGAATACGAAGCGTTCTACAATGCGCTGATCTCTGCCCAGTGTGCAAAACTTCATGATTTTGAAAAAGACCCGAAAGTCTTTGAAGGGTGCATGCCGGTAGAAGAAATGGCAAAACGCGGTTTTCAGACCCTGCTGTTTGGGCCGCTCAAGCCTGTCGGCCTGGAGAAGGAAGGCGAACATCCGACGGCTGTCGTGCAGCTGCGCCAGGATAATGTCTCGGCCACCCTCTACAATATTGTAGGATTCCAGACACATCTGACCTGGCCGGAACAGAAACGTGTCTTCTCCATGATTCCCGGACTGGAAAATGCAAAGTTTGCCCGCTATGGAGTCATGCATCGCAATTCCTTTTTAAAAGCACCCGACCTGCTCGATGAGCAATACCGCTTCAAAACCCGCAATGACCTGTTTTTTGCCGGCCAGATTGCCGGAGTTGAAGGGTATGTCGAAAGTGCAGCCTCAGGGCTTCTGGCCGGCATCTCGATGGCCAGGCAGCTTAAAGGTCTGTCGCCTGTTCTTTTCGGCCGCCAGACGGCAATCGGCAGCCAGGCCTACTACATCTCGCATGCCGATCCGGCTCACTTCCAGCCAATGAATGCCAATTTCGGTATTTTTGAGCTCAAGGAAAAAGTGAAGAAAAAAGAGCGCAAGGAAAAACTGGCCGCCAATGCCCTGGAACGTATTGATGAAGTGGCCAGAGAAGTCAATGCCGACTTTTCACGAATGGAAAACCAGGGTTCAAACCCCGAAAAAACCGCAGCGGCTGCCGGAAGTGAAAAACGGTAAGAGCAGCCCAGGAAAAAAGAAAAGAGAAACCATGGAAAACCAGAACAGCCTTCAGGAAGAATGGATGGCTGATGACAATGGGCCAAACGAATCCGTCAGCCTTTCCGATTCCGCTGCATCCAAAAAGGGAAAGCCGGACTTAACAACAGAGCCTTATGCAAATGCAGATCCAGCCAGCCTGGCTGATGAGCCAAAGGATCTTTCCAGCCAGATCAGCCTGTTTGTGAAACGACAGTATACGATGAACTCACGCTCCCAGAAATCGGCCCAGGCTTTCCGCACGGATCTGGAACAGTACCAGGACTGGCTGGAAAAAAAGAATGCGGACTATCTGCAGGCAGACCGGCTGCTGATTCTGGAATATCTCTCCGACCTGCGCCAGCTTTATCCCAAAGAAAGCCTGAAAAATACGACCATGTGCCGCAAGCTTTCTACCTTGCGCCAGTTTTACAAGTTTTTGCAGCTCCAGAACCTGGTGACGGGCAACCCATTAAGTCAGATCCGCTCGTTTAAAAAGGAAAAAAGCCTGCCGGATTTCCTGTTCAAGGAAGAAGTGCTCCAGTTTCTTTCCGGCTTTGATCTGACCAGGCCCAACGATCGCAGAGACCAGGTGCTTTTCTCCCTGATTTACGGCTGCGGGCTGCGGGTTTCTGAAGCAGGCGAGCTGGACTGGATGGATGTCCACCTTGACCAGCGCTATGTCCGGATTTTGGGCAAAGGAAACAAGGAACGCATTGTTCCTATTCCCAGATGGCTTTCGCCGTTACTGGAGCGCTGGCACAAGGAATGCGGTTCGCTCCAGAGCGGGCGGTTATTTTTAAACAAGAACGGCCGGCCGCTGACCAGCCGGGGAATCCAGTACCGCATGCAGATGCATGCCGACCGGATCGGCATGCCTTTGAAAATCCATCCCCACATGCTGCGCCATTCCTATGCGACCCATTTGCTGGATGGCGGGGCCGATATCCGCACAGTCCAGGAGCTTCTGGGCCACTCCTCGCTGTCAACTACCCAGATTTATACCCATATTTCGAACGAATCCCTCAAAAAAGCGGCATCGAAAGCTTTTGAGGATTTCCATCCCGACTGAGAGTTGATGCTCAGCCGGGCTTTTGTTATAATGCCAATTGCGGCTTGAACCGCAAATACACACGCCATGGATGGGGAATCCCGTGCACGTTCTGTGTTGCTTCCCTTCGAAATGGCGGAGGACTAACGGAAAGGAATATCTATGTCTAACATTGTTTCCATGAAAAAAATGCTGGAGAATGGCGTTCACTTCGGACACCAGACCCGCAAATGGAACCCAAAGATGAAACCCTATATCTACACAAGCAGAAACGGGGTTTATATCGTCGATCTTAACAAAACTCTTGAACAGGTAGAAAATGCCTACAACGAACTGAAAGCCATCTCTGAAAAGGGCGGCAAAGTTCTCTTTGTCGGAACCAAGAAACAGGCTGCCGACACCATCGAGGAACAGGCTCTGCGTTCTGGCTCCTTCTATGTCAACAAGCGCTGGCTGGGCGGTCTGCTGACCAACTTCCGCACCATCCAGAAGAGAATCAAGCGCCTGATCGAGATTGAAGAAATGGAAGCTTCCGGAAAACTGGAAGTTTACACCAAGAAAGAACAGGCTCAGATCCTCAAGGAAAAGAGCAAGCTCGAAACTTCCCTTGGCGGTATCAAGGAAATGAAGAAGCTGCCGGATGCGATCGTTATCATCGACCCGAAGGAAGAGCATAACGCTGTCGCTGAAGCCAAGAAGCTTGGTATTCCTGTATTTGCCATGCTCGATACCAACTGCGATCCGGATGACGCTGACTTCCCAATCGCTTCCAACGATGATGCCAACCGTGCCATCAAGCTGATCACCACCATCCTGGCCGATGCTATTGTTGATGCCAAAGGCGGACTGCTTGAAATCGCATACCTCGACACTCCGGAAGAAGATGTCAACATGGAAGACGTCGTTCGCAACGTTGAAGCCCAGATTGCTGAAAACGAAAGACGCCGCAGACAGAGAAACGAAGAACGCCGCAAGAGAAATATGGAACGCCGCAACGCCGGCCGTCGTCCATACAATGGCCGTCCAGGTCAGAACCGCGGCCCAAGAGATGGTCAGGCCCCAAGAGGAGCAAACAGAAATGAAGCTCCTAAAGCTGACGCTCCAAAAACAGAAGAAGCAAAACCAGCTGAAAACACAGCTGCTTAATCAGCGGAAAGAGGGAAATTATTATGGCAATTACTGCAAAACAGGTCAAAGAACTGCGTGAAAAAACCGGCGCAGGCATGATGGACTGCAAAAAAGCCCTGACTGAAACCAACGGTGACATGGAAAAAGCCATTGACTGGCTCCGTGAAAACGGTATCGCCAAGAGTACTAAGAAAGCGAACCGTGTTGCTGCCGAAGGTCTGACAAGAGTTGCCGTTGACGGAAACACAGCTGTTATTTTCGAAGTTAACTCCGAAACTGACTTCGTTTCCAAAAACGAACAGTTCCTTGAACTGCTCAACTCCATCCAGAACGGACTGCTGCTCGTTCAGCCTCAGACTGTAGAAGATGCGCTTCAGATCGAGCTGCCGGAAGGCACAATCAACGACCTGATCGTATCGGCAACGGCAACAATCGGTGAAAAAATCTCTCTTCGCCGTGAAATGATCGTTCACAAAACAGATTCCCAGGTATTTGGCTGCTACATGCACAACAAAGGCGCCATTTCTGCCCTTGTTGTTCTTGAAGGCGGCAATGAACAGGTAGCCAAGGAAATCGCCATGCAGGTTGCTTCTATGCATCCTCTGTATGTAAGCCAGAACGATATTCCGGCTGATGTCATCGCTCACGAAACAGAAGTTCAGAAGAAGATCATGGCTGAAGACCCGAAAATGGCCGGCAAGCCTGAAAAGATGATCGAAGGCATTCTGAAAGGCAAAGTTTCCAAGCACTTCCAGGAAGAATGCCTGCTCGATCAGGAATTCTTCCTGGACTCCAAGAAGAAAGTTTCCGCTTACCTCAAGGAGAACAATGCTTCTGTCGTTGAATTCATCCGCTTCCAGGTTGGTGAAGGCATCGAAAAGAAAGAAGAAGATTTTGCTGCTGAAGTAGCTGCCCAGATGGAAGCTGCCAACAAGTAAATTCTCAACTAACTTTATAAAAGAGTCCGCGCAGGCGGACTTTTTTATTTTTCGGGAACGGAATACTTTTATAAAAGGATGCCCGCTCTTTTGAAAACGCTCGCGATCGGTCACAATAGAGACAGAACGGCTGGTCATTTTTTCCTCTTTGGCACTTTTTTTGCTTTGGATGGCGGAAAGTGCCTGGAGAAGTGGTATATTGTCCTTCGGCTTTTCAAATCTGGACGTTCTGTTTACTTTTGTTATTTTTGCCGCAATATTCTGCAGATCAGGCGCTATCCTGAAATACAGGCTGCAAAGACGGAAATTTTTTTCCGGTCAGGCGGATCCAGACAAGCCCTGCCGCAGCAAATGCCTGAAGACAGGCAAGCTGCCATAAGAAAGGAAGAGTGAGCTATGACAGAGATCAAACGGCTTTTTCATAAATATAAAGAACTGATCAACTACGCCTTCTGGGGTGTTTTTGCGACGATCACGAATATCGGTGTGTATTATCTCTGCTATGACCTTTCGCACTTAAGCAATTCGCTTTCAACCATTATCGCCTGGATTGCTTCCGTTATTGTGGCGTTTATTACCAATAAACTGTGGGTATTCAACAGCCGGGGGGCTTCCTGGCAGAAAACGCTGAAAGAATTTGTCTCCTTTACCGGCTTCCGGCTGCTCTCCGGCGTGCTGGATCTGGGAATCATGGTCTGGTCTGTCGACATGATGCACATGAATGCAATGGTATGGAAGTTCATTTCCAATGTGATTGTCATTGCCCTTAACTATCTTTTCTCCAAGTTCATCATTTTCAAGAAACCGGCAGAAGATTCAGCCAAACCGGCGCATTCCTGAAACAATCCTGTAAGCGGTGAAGCAAAGAACAGAGATCGCAGGAATAGAACAGGAATATAGAGGAACAAAAGAAGAATCAGGTACGGTATACCGTAAGAAATAATGCAGATAAAGCAGACAGAACGCTCTTTCCCTCTGCCTGCAAAGATGGCCAGATGCAAACCTGGCTTTTCTTTTTGGCTTCCAGCCTTCTGCCGTTTTTTTGCTTTTACTGGCGCTGTCCGCAGCCTCCATCAAAAGCCGCCTTGTCTCCAGAGCTTTGCGCAGGCTCGCTGTCTTTGTGGTTCTGAAATCTGGATTGTTTTCAAAAAAACAGGATCTTTGCCTTCCTTTCTTCTATATACAAGCAGGGATTGCTTGGCCAAGCCGGCTTTCAAGGATTTGAGCGTTTGTTTTTGCCGGGATGACCAATGGGAAGTTTTTTCAAATACGGAAGCTGGAAGTTCCGCCTGGTCTTTTTGGGCGGAGTGCAAACCTGACACGTCTTAGAGTTTGGTTATGGCGCTAGGCAATGGCCGGCTGTATCGACGCAAAGTGATCCGGGTGGATTACAGAATGGCTAAATCAGATGAAGTAAAAGCAGTGCTGGACAAAGATCTTTCCTCGCCAGGAAATCCGCGTTATATGCTGATGAATACGACCAGCGGTGAAATGCTGGACGTTGCCAATGGATATGGATTTAAATCGAAACGCAATGCGTATGCAGCCTGGAACTGGGAAAATCCGGATCCAGAAGCAAAGGCAAGAAAGCAGGAAACAGAAAGAACCCTGCGAGAATGGACAAAAAAGAACAGGAGATTTATGAAGGACATGGACGACGCTGCTTTTTGTATTTTCAAAATCCGCAATAAAAAATCAGGCCGGTTCATGAAGTAAACAGGCCTGAAGCTTTAGGCAACATGGAGCAGGTGGGGGGAATCGAACCCCCGTATCAACAAACATGGCGGGATTCCCCCGCCTCTAAGCGAAGCGAAGGCGGGGAGCCATCTGGTTTTATGAAGCTGCTGCTGATGCTTTTTGCCTGAAGGAAATCCAGTTGTTATTTCTTTTTTTCATTCGCAGCCTGGACAGCGAAACCTGGGTATAGCTTTTTCCAGGAGCATGAATATATTCTCCATTTGCATTGGTCACCCG
>Jenna_p1__coassemble_1766_pt1 | contig 12201 bp, 9 predicted proteins | sample Jenna_p1__metabat2_low_PE_009 | metagenome-assembled genome bin Jenna_p1
GAATGGCAGAAAGTCAGCCAGGGCCACAGCAGTAAAGAAGTCCCTGCATCGGGGACGGAGCGAAGGGCCTAACGTACTATTCGCTGTAACAATCCAGAATGCTTTGTGCACGATCAGATCCGCGGGAAGGACAAGCCCGGAAGCCTGAAAATGAGTAAGGGAGGGCAGTGCACAGAAACTGAAACTGATCGTCAATAGAACAAAATCCAGGATCGACCGGCCGGATGGACTCAAATATCCTGGCCTCACCTTCAAAAGGAACTGGAAAACCGGAAAGCGGGAAGCCAGAGGCCGCCAGAAATCCATGGACCGGCTGGAAGAGAAAATCATGGAACTGACCCGACGAAGCTGGGGAATCTCACTGGATGAGCGAATTACCAGAATCAATCAGGTCATCCGGGGATGGTGCAGCTGCTTCCAATGGGCATGGATCCCCAAAAGGTTTCTTAAAGGACTGGACCAGAAAATACGAAGACGAACCAGAGCAGTCCTATGGAAGCAATGGAAAACCACTGCCAGAAGAAAATGGGGTCTGATGAAGCTGGACTGTTTGAAGCGGGAAGCGTACATGCCTGTACAGGGAAGAGCTGCAGCCGATGCTCTTATTCATTTCTTAACACATTCATCAAAAATGAGCACCTGAAAAGGAAGGGCCTCCAATCCGTCCAGGAATACTTTAACAGAGTCTCAAACTCGTTCCATGAAAGAATAGAACGAACCGCCTGCTGCCAAACGGCACGATGGGTGGTGTGAGAGGGGATTAAATGTCACCTGCTCGATTGTTGCCTGTGCAGGGTCTTTGCCAGGCTGAGCCTTTCTAATGGCCCAGATTGCTTCCTTCCTGATGCTCTGGTTCCATCAGGCCCTGCTCCCGGAAGCTGAACGAGCAGCCTTTGCCGACGATAATATGGTCAAGAACGCGGATCTGGCAGATCCTGGCAGCCTGGCACAGATCATCCGTTGTCTGTAGGTCGGCAATAGACGGGGTCGGGTCGCCGGAAGGATGGTTGTGGACAAAGATGACAGAGCAGGCATTGGCCAGGTAGGCTTCCCGGAACACATCCCGGGGATGAACAAGTGACTGGTTCAGCGTGCCGATATAGAGTACCTTGTGGCGGATCATCTGTCCTTTCGTGTTGAGGTAGCATGCCGCAAAATGCTCCTGGCTTTCCTGCCCGTATTCCATCTCAAACCATTCCACCACATCCTGCTCGCTGTGCAAAGGCGTGTAGAAAGCCCTGGCCTTAAGGACCCGGCGGGCCAGTTCAAGCGAAGCCAGCAGAATAGCAGCCCGGGCTTTGCCGATTCCCTCGATTTTGAGCAGTTCCTGCTCTTTCATCTCCCCCAGGCGGCAAAGGTTGTCCGAGCGCTCAAGCAGGCTGTCAGCAATCGCAAACGTGTCGCTTTTTCCCGTTCCTGAGCCGATCAGCAGGCACAGAAGTTCCTGGTTGGACAGAGATTCAATGCCAAAGCGCGAAGCTTTTTCGCGCGGTCGGTCGTATTTAGCTTGATCTTTGATTTTCATAGCTTAATATAGGCAACGGAACGGTCTCTTCTCCTGTTTTGGGTAAAAGTCATAAAATTACGGCTGAAATATGGTTGGGAATAATTTTGGTTTTTTTAAAAACTTTGCTTGCATATGACTGCGCAGTCATGCTAATATAGCGAAGCAGTCACGAATGGCTGACAAACGGAGAAGTACTCAAGTGGTTGAAGAGGCGCCCCTGCTAAGGGTGTAGATCGGGAAACTGGTGCGAGAGTTCAAATCTCTCCTTCTCCGCCATTTTTGGTCCAATGGCGCAATTGGTTAGCGTACCTCCCTGTCACGGAGGGGGTTGCGGGTTCGAGTCCCGTTTGGACCGCCATTAATGCAGATGTAGTTCAATGGTAGAACACGACCTTGCCATGGTTGATACGGGAGTTCGATTCTCCTCATCTGCTCCATTTTTTCAGGTCCAATGGCGCAATTGGTTAGCGTACCTCCCTGTCACGGAGGGGGTTGCGGGTTCGAGTCCCGTTTGGACCGCCATTAATGCAGATGTAGTTCAATGGTAGAACACGACCTTGCCATGGTTGATACGGGAGTTCGATTCTCCTCATCTGCTCCATTTGAAAGTTCACGGCTCAGTACAGACTGAGCCGTTTTTATTATCTGCTTTTTCATCCGCCCGCTTTGCCGGTTCTTTGATATTGGCCAGAGCAAAAGCCGGGCAGAAAAGCTTTGCACCGGCCAGTCTGCAGCGAAGCGATGCTGCGGGCCAAAAGCAAAAAGCAGGGAAACAGAAACCATAGTGGCTGTACGAGAAACATTCTTTCAAAGGCCAGTGCGGCAGGATGAGAGCGATTGGCCTGCCGGATTGAATCCGCCCAGTCGGGTCATTATAATGAGGAGACAGTAAGGGGGAAGAGATGATGCACCGTTTTTCAAGAATGCAGAAAATCCTGATGACTCTGATCACGATCTTTTTTATCCTGGGATGCATAATGCTCTCGCTGCGCCAGAACCCGATTTCCAATATCGGCTACAGTGCGTGGACGTACCTGAAATATGGACTCTTCGATTCTCCTGCGATTTCGGTAACGAGTGCATTTGATGATTTTTCCAATCTCTGGCATGCCTACCAGGATAATGTCTATCTCAACGAGCAGCTGGCCAACCAGCGTTCCTACCAGACTCTTTATGCCCAGGAGCATAACCGCAACCTCGAGCTGCAGGGCCTGCTGGAAATGAAAAATGCGATCGGCGATTCCACCCAGGTTTCCTGCCAGGTAATCTCCCGGCCGGGCCAGTCCTGGAACCAGGAAGTGGTCATCTCAGCGGGTGAAGCCTCCGGCATTGAAGTCGGTATGGCGGTCGCTTCCAGCCAGGGGCTGGTCGGCATGGTCAGCGAAGTCCAGACCAATACCTCCACCGTCGCACTTTTGACCGGCAATGAACTGCCCAATGATTTTGCCGTCCAGATCTCGATGGATGATGGCTCAACGGTTGAAGGGGTCTTCCATGGCTATGACGCCAAGGAAAACCGGTATGAAATCCGGCTGTTTGATCACGAAGCGGTCGTGCTCCCCGGCCAGAAAGTGGCAACCAGCGGCAAAGGCGGTGTGTACGCTTCCGGCATCATGGTCGGGACGGTAACGGGAACGGTCATGAATGATGATGCGATCGTTTCCACCGTGTATGTTTCGCCGGTAGAAGATATCAGCGGCTTCTCCTATGTCAATGTCTTCTCCAAAGGAACACCAGCGCCATGAAGAAGAAGTTTGGCATCCTCTTTGGCTTTTTCTGCCTGATGGTTCTCGACAGCATTTTCGCTTTTGCTTTTCCGATTGACTTTACGTATACGAAAATGTCGGTCGTCTGGCATTTTTACCTGACCGGCCTGCTCGTGTTTGTGCGCGACAAGCCCTGGCAAAACCGCCTGCTGATCGGCGCCATGGCCGGGATCGTCCGCGATCTGTTTGTGACCTCGACCTTTCCGTTCTGCTTTTTCTTTTACCCCCTGCTGGCTTTAGCCGCCGGGATTTACCAGAACAAGGCCCGCTCGCTCGAATCCGCCTGCGTGATTTATGTCAGCATTCTGTGTCTGTGCGATTTCGTGCCGTTTTGCCTGCAGCGGATGCAGGGCGTGACCAATGTTTCGCTGTTTACCTGGTTTTACAGGGTCGAGCTGATCACCCTGCTGTGTTCCGGGCTGATTGTTATTGCCATGATTTATATTGATCTGGTCATGGACCGGTTTTACCTGTTCCAGTCCAGGATCATCAAGAAAAGCCAGAGCCGGGCCAGCCGGCTTAACCGCCGCAAGGCCCCGACAACCAACCATCCCGCCAAGGCACAACCTGCTTCTGAGCATTCCAGAGTGTAAAGCCAGCAGCAAAATCCAGGATATATAGAGTGAAAATCCGGAAGATTCCGGAATACAGTGTTTGCATAGCCTCCGTCAGAAAATGAATCACGATAAAAACCAGCCGGCCCATGCCGGCTTTTTGGCTTTTTAATCCCCAGAAAAACCATGCTAAAATTGACGCAAGACCGATCAAGGAATATGAGAGGTGCAAATTATGAAAAAACTGCTTCTTGTGGACGGAAATTCCGTCCTGTTTCGAACTTATTATTCAACCATTTATACCAATCCCATGTCGACCTCCACAGGGGTGCCGACCAATGCGGTTTTTGGCTTTATCACTCTTCTGCAAAAAGCAATCTCCCTGACCCAGCCCGATGCCATCCTGGTCGCCTGGGATGCAGGCAAAAAGACCTTCCGGCATGAAAAGATGCCGGAATACAAAGGAACCCGCAAGGAGCTGGACGACGAGCTGATCGTCCAGATGCCGATTGTGCGGGAATACCTGGATGCAGCCGGTATTACCCGCTATGAGCAGGAAGGCTATGAGGCGGATGATATTATCGGCTCCATGGCCGGCTCCGATCCTGAACTGGAAACGACCATTCTGACCAGCGACAAGGATCTGCTGCAGCTGGTGGGCGATCATACCCGCTGCATCATGATGAAGCGCGGCCTGCAGAATGTGGAAGTCATGGATGAAAAAGCCATTGAAGAAAAATACGGCCTCAAGCCCGTCCAGATCATTGACCTCAAAGGGCTGATGGGGGATCCCTCCGATAATATTCCCGGCGTCAAGCACATTGGCGAAAAGACCGCCCTGACTTTGCTGCACCAGTATGGCAGTGTCGAGGGCGTTTATGAGCATCTCGACCAGATTAAAGGCAAGCGCAAAGAATACCTCGAAGAAGGGAAGGAATCTGCCTTTCTTTCCAAGGAAATGGCGACCATTTTCCGCCAGATGCATCTGCCATTTGACCTGGATGACCTGGCCTATGACCAGTCTCCCCGCCAGGTGGCCGAATTTTACCAGAAATACGAAATGAACAGCCTGCTGGCCCGGCTGGACCTGCCTGCAGAAACGAAAAAAGAGACAATTGTCAAAACGGTTGATACCTTTGACGGGGCAAAAAATGCAAACCTGGTGCTGCTTCCTTTAGCCGACCGGCAGCCGTTTTTAGAGCAGACGCTGTATGGCTTTTTATATCCGGCCGGCGATGAAGTTCACTTTCTGCCGCTGGAAAAGGCAAAGAGCGATGAAAAATTCCTTGACCTGCTCAAAACCGATACCACCCTGCAGACCTGGTCCGTCAAAGATGCGCTTCATCTTTTCAGGCGCAATGGCTTTAACCTGCCCCGTTTTGCCAGGGATATCCACCTGGCTGTCTTTCTGCTTCATTCCCAGGCGACCAATACAGAAGACCAGCTGGAAGCCATCGGGGTGGAACTGCCGGTTTCGCTTCATGATCTGAGCCTGAAAAAACAGGGCGGATTTACCCAGGAGCGGGCTTTGCCGGTTTTTGCCCGCTGGTGCCAGTCACTGGATGGCCTGATGGAGAAGCTGGATGAAAAGCTCAAAAGCGAAAATCTGGATGAGCTTTACTATTCCATTGAACTGCCGCTGGCCACCGTGCTTTTTGAGATGGAAACGCGCGGCATTTCGGTTGATGCCGCGGTATTGAAGCAAATCGGCGAGGACTATGCCAAACGCATGAATGAAATTGCCGCCAGGATTTATGAGTATGCCGGCCATGAATTCAATATCGGCTCGCCCAAGCAGCTCGGCCAGGTGCTTTTTGACGAAATGGAGCTTAAAAGCGGCGGCCGCAAGCGGTCGACCGCAGCCGATGTCCTGGAAAAAATGCGCGGAACGCATCCGATTGTGGACGACATCCTCGAATACCGCAAATACGCCAAGATTGTCAGCACCTATATTGAAGGCCTGACCAAGTATATCCATGACGGAAAGATCTTTACCACCTTTAACCAGACGATGACCGCCACCGGCCGGCTGTCCTCTTCGGATCCAAACCTGCAGAATATTTCCATCAAGTCCCAGGAAGGCCGCGAAATCCGCAAAGCCTTTATTGCGCCCCAGGGGTACTGGCTTGTTTCCGCGGACTATTCCCAGATTGAGCTGCGCATGCTGGCGCATATGGCCAATGAACAGTTCATGATCCAGGCTTTTGAAGACGATATTGATATTCACAAGCGGACGGCTTCGATTATTTTTAATGAACAGCCCGATGAAGTCACGGAAGATCAGCGCCGCATTGCCAAGACGGTCAACTTTGCCATTATTTACGGCCAGACCGAGTTTGGCCTTTCCCAGGAGCTCAAGATCACCCGCGCCCAGGCCCGGGAGTTCATTGCGGCATATTTTGCAAGCTATCCCAATATCCACCGCTTCATGGATGGCCTGATTGCTTTTTGTGAAGAACACGGCTATGTCGAGACGATGATGCACCGGCGCCGGGCTATTCCGGAAATCAACGACAAGAACTTCATGACCCGTGAATTTGGCAAGCGGGCCGCGATGAATGCCCCTATCCAGGGCTCAGCGGCCGATCTGATCAAGATTGCCATGCTCAAAGTCGATGCAGCCATGAAGGAAAAACAGCTCAAAAGCCAGATGCTGCTCCAGATCCACGATGAACTGATCTTCCTGGTTCCGGATGAAGAAAAGGAAGTCATGGAAAAGCTCATCCTGGATGAAATGGAGCATGCCATGACGCTCAATGTCCCGCTCAAAGCATCCATGGGCTGCGGGCGCAGCTGGTATGAGGCCAAGTAATGCCTGAAGCACCGGAAGTCCATAATGTCCTGGCCTACCTCAATGAGCAGCTGGATGGCCACAGGATTGTCAAAGCTGTCATCAGCCATCCCAAGCTGGCGGCCAGCGAATCGCCCGAACAGTTCTGCCATGATCTGGAAGGCGAACACTTCCGCCGGTTTGAGCGGTTAGGCAAATACCTGGTGCTCGAGCTGGATGACCGGATCTGGATTGCGCATCTGCGCATGGAAGGAAAGTTCATGGTGTATCCCTCCATAGAAGAGGTTGAAAAGCTGGATCCCGTCAAGGATCTCAAGCATATTCATGCCCTGTTTACCCTGGATGATGGCCGGGTGCTCTGCTACAAGGACACCCGCAAGTTTGGGCGGATGTATCTTTATCCAAAAATAGAAAACTGGAAAGAGCTGCCGGTCTTTGTCCATGTCGGCAAGGATGCCATGGATCCGGACCTGAGTGCGGCTGAGCTTTTTGAAAAGGCAAAGCGCCGCTCGATTCCTGTTAAAACCTTTCTGCTGGACCAGAAGGCTATTGCCGGCATCGGCAACATTTACGCCGATGAGATTCTCTTTGCCAGCCGGATTGCTCCGCAGTCTCCGGCAAACCATCTCAGCCTGCAGGACTGGCAGGCCATCCTGGACAATACCCGCCGGATCCTGGCTGAGGCTGCGAGAAAAGGGGGAACGACCATCCGCAGCTTCTCCTATGGCACCAACCATGGCGGCAGCTTCCAGGATGAGCTGAAAGTCCATGGCAAAGGCAAGGATGAAGCCTGCCTGCACTGCCAGGAAAAACTGGTACAGGTCCGCATTGGCGGGCGCAGTACGTGGTATTGCCCATCCTGCCAGAAAGTACTCTAGAGCCAGAAAAGCCAGAATGATTCAGTGCAGGCAAAATCCATCCAAATGAAGAGTCCTGGAATTGTTCAGGACTTTTTATTCATCCTGCCAGCCTGGCTCCAGCATCCGCAGCCTGTAAATGCCATCAGGCGGTAAGCAGCCGGGCTTTTGTGAAAAGAGAGCGGATTAAAAACCAGATTCAAAGACCGGAAACAGAAGAATCAAAGAATAAGAAATACAGTCTTGACAGAGCTTCCAGGGAGTTATGCGGCATTCCTGCAAAACCTTTAAGCGTATTTGTAAAACCTTTAAACTATTCAGAAAGCCAGCCGGTACATTGCCGGCCGGAAACGGAAAGAGGTGCTGAAATGATGGAAGAGAAGAAGCCAGAGCAAAAGGACACTTCCGCAACGGCCCAAAGGAAAAAGGCGGCGTCAGCCCATCCGCAAAAAATCCGGATTGGGATTACCGGGTCTATGGGATCAGGCAAAAGCACAGCTGGGAAAATCATCAGCCGCTATATTCCTTTTAATGACTGCGACCGGATTAACTCCGATTTGCTTCAGCCAGGCCACCGGGGCTGGAAAGCGCTGGAAAAGGCAGGGCTTTTGATTGCGGATGACAAGGGGGGACTGGACCGCAAGGCAATAGCCGACAGGATGTTTACCGATCCAAAACACCGCAAAAAAATCGAGGGCATCTTGCAGCCGATGATTTTGGAAGAGATGGAAGCGTGGCTGGATGGGCAGGATGGCCTTTGTGCAGTTGAAGTTCCCCTGCTTTTTGAATGCTCCCTGCAGGATCGTTTCGACCAGGTCTGGACGGTCCTCTGCCCGTATGAAAAAGCCCTGGAGCGCCTGGAGCTGGGCCGTCATATTCCGCCTGAACAGGCTAAAGCCAGGCTGGCCGTGCAGTATTCGCCGCAAAAGAAGGCAGAATTATCGAGCGCGATTCTGTATAATGACGATACTCTGGAAAACCTGGAAAACCAGATCCGTATCCTGCTGGAAAAAAACGGTCTCGACCTGGATCGGCTTCCAGCTTTGGCCAATAAGCCCGGCAGTCTGCCAGAATGATCGCAGAAAACAGAATGCCTGGATATTGAGGAATGACTGGACAGGCAGGATGAACATTTGGCGGATCCATAAGAATCCATAATTAGAAAGAATGATGCAATTGAACATCAAAGTGAAACCGGCCAGGGATATGCCTTCCAGCTGGAATACCTCCCTGACTCTTGTCTACCGGCCGCTGATCGGCCTGGATGGCCTGCTGCTCTACCAGATTCTGTGCGCCATTGCCGACTGCGGCGGACAGACCAGTAAAGAAGAGCTGCGCCAGCTTTCCGGCATGGGGCGCATCCGCTTAAAAAAAGCGCGGGAGCTGCTCGAGCAGTATGAACTGGTGCGCTCGTATGTCAATGAAGAGGGCGAGATCGCCCAGATGGAACTGCTGCCCGTGCGGCAGGTGCGCCAGTTTCTGGAACACGACCTGTTTGGGCGGATGCTCTTTCGCCAGATTGGGGCCCAGGGGCTGGACAGCCTGAAACAGCTTTTTGATATCCGTGATGATAAACCAGAAGAATTCAAGGAAGTTACAGCCCGGCTGGATCGCACGATCATTGAAGAGGAGTGGAGCGACGATCAGGAACAGCTGCTCAAAGCCGGTCTTTCCAACTGGCACAATCCCCATGAATATGACTTTAACTGGGGCTTATTCTTTGATCAGATGCACCGGACTATCCCGATGCGGCTGCGCACCCGCGAAAACATGAGCCGGATCGCCTACCTGGCCAGTGTTTACGGCCTGGATGAAGAAGCCATGCGCGTGCTCGTGATCCGCAACATCAAGGACAACAAAACGTGGATCGATTTTGATGCCATTGTGGACAAGCTGGGCTTTACAAAGAAAGTAAAAACCGGCAATCCGGATGACTACAGCCAGGCTCCGGTCTCCTTTTTGCAGGCCAGGCAGCCCGGCAACACGCAAGTTTTACCTAAAGAGCGCTCTTTGCTGCTGAAGCTTTCCAGCCAGCATGATTTTTCCAATGAGCTGATCAATACAATTGTTGAATATTCCATGGAACAGTGCCAGGGCGCCCTGGTGGAAAAATATGTCGAAACGCTGGCCAACAACATGGCCCGCAGCGGCATTGAAACCAGGGACCAGGCTCTCGAATACTTCATCCGCTCGAAAAAATCGGCATCCCGCTCAAAGAAGAGGGAAAAGCCGTCGCTGCCTGACTGGTATGATGAGATCCCGCAGGAAAAGGCAACGAAGGAGGAACTGGAGGAAGTTTTGCGCCTGCAAAACGAAATCCTGAAAGGAGGAAACGGCGATGGAAAGTCTGGATCTGAAATTTGACCTCGATGAAAACGGGAAAAAATACCGGGAAAACCTGGTCCACCGGCTCAAGTCGGATCCGCTGGTCCGGCGCTTTCTGGAAAGCCGGGGACTGGACGAATCGATTCTGGAAAAGAACTCGAGCGAGTTTTCCCGCTGGCTGCGACAGGCGCGTTCCTGCCAGGGGTGCAAAGGGCTGGGCTTCTGCGTCCAGCCAATCCGGGGCAGCGTATGCGATATCCAGGTCGATGATCAGGGATTTGTCAACGAAATCTATCGCGACTGCAAGTTCCTGAAGCTGGAAAATGCCCAGATGGCCCATAAAAACAGCTTCTCGCTCTCGCACATGCAGGGGCAGGACTATCTGATCAGCTTTGAAACGCTTTCCCAGAGCCTGGAAAACGAATCGCGCGCCTACATGCTGGCTTATTCACGGGCTGTTTCCTCGATTTCGCTCAAGGAGGGCTGCCTGTTTTTCGGGCAGCCGGGAACTGGCAAGTCAACGCTGATGATGGCCCTGGCCAATGAAACGGCCCGCACCGGCAGGCGCGTGGCCTTTGTACGCGTACCGCTGCTGATCAGCCAGCTCAAGGAAAACCTCAATGATGATGAATTCCGCTCGAAAACATTAGGCCGCATGCGCTATGCAGATGTCCTGTTCCTCGATGATTTTGGCAGTGAAGCGGCAACGCCCTGGACGCGGGATGAAATCCTGTTTCCCATCCTGGATGAGCGCATGAACAACCATAAGAAGACCTATTTTGCCAGCAATATCACTATGGCCGAGCTGGAAGAGCGCTACTCGCTCGACAATTCAACCATGAACTCAGTCGCTGCCAATCGGCTGATGGACCGCGTCAAGGCCCTGGCCAGGCCCGTCGAGCTGCTTGGCAGTTCGAGAAGACATGCACCGCTATAAGCAGCAGCTGCAAAACTCAATGGTGATTCAGGACTTTCAGCGGCTGCTGGAAGACATCTCAAATTGTCCAATTTAAAAAGTGACGATTCAAATCGGAACAATTAAACAAGAAAAGCCGGTCAGCGCCGGCTTTTCTTTTCCCCGGGATTCGGGAGGGACAGCAGACTTTTCAGCAGAAAAAGCGCCAGAGACAAACGGCTGGCCTGTCTGAAAAAGATGCGAAATGGTCATTCTGTGCCTGTTTTTGCCGGGATTTTTTGACTCCTGTTCTGTGGCGGTCCGGGCTGTATTGAGCAAAGGTATCCGATTGAGATTTAAGAATCATCCGCAGCGAAGTTTCCCCTGTTTCCGGCGGGAGAATTTGCCTTTAATTTCAGGGGGGACTGGGGTAAACTAAAACTGTTAAACAAGGAGGAAACTTGAGTCATGTTAGTATCTGCGACAGAAATGATTAACAAAGCTCATGAAGGTCATTACGCAATTGGTGCCTTCAATATCAACAACATGGAATGGATTAAAGCCATTCTGCTGGGCTGCGAAGCTAAACAGTCCCCTGTCATCCTTGGCGTATCGGAAGGTGCTGCAAAATACATGTGCGGCTACAAAAACGCTGTTGACATGGTTAAAAACATCATGGATTTCTACAACATCACTGTACCTGTAGCCATTCATCTTGACCATGGAACATACGAAGGCGCCAAGAAAGCAATCGAAGCCGGATTTACATCCGTAATGTTTGACGGATCCCACTATCCAATCGAAGAAAACATCGAAAAGTCCAAAGAACTGATCGAACTCGCTCACTCCAAAGGCATCTCCATTGAATGCGAAGTTGGCGGTATCGGCGGTGAAGAAGACGGCGTTATCTCCAGCGGCGAAGTTGCTGATCCAAAAGAATGCAAGGAAATCGCTGACCTGGGCGTTGACTTCCTGGCAGCCGGCATCGGAAACATCCACGGCAAATATCCTGCAGACTGGAAAGGCCTGAACTTCGAAGTTCTGGGCGAAATCCAGAAGATCACTGACGGCAAACCGCTCGTACTGCACGGCGGAAGCGGCATTCCTCAGCCAATGGTTAAAGAAGCGATCGTTCTTGGTGTTTCCAAGGTAAACATCAACACTGAATGCCAGATCGTATTTGCTGATGCAACGAAGAAATACATCGAAGATGGCGGCATCGACAAACCAAAAGGCTACGATCCTCGTAAACTGCTCAAACCAGGTGCTGAAGCCATCCAGAAACTGGTAGAAGATTACGTAACAGACTTCTTAGGCTCCGCTGGAAAAGCTTAAGCCGTCAAAGCGTAATACAATTCGCACAATCATGAACAAAAAGGAAAGCGCAGGCTTTCCTTTTTTTGCGTCTGGGGCGGTAAATCCGGGAGATGGCAAGTTACCCGCCGGAAAGCTGACGAGGTGGAATGGATCACGCTTTGATGACGAAAAAGTTGTCCTTTTCACCAG
>Jenna_p1__coassemble_2014_pt1 | contig 10491 bp, 11 predicted proteins | sample Jenna_p1__metabat2_low_PE_009 | metagenome-assembled genome bin Jenna_p1
TCCAGAATCGTGAAGCCATTCTTGCGGGGTTCCATTTCTTTTTCCATACTTTTGTACCTCCATCTGTATATAGAAGATTTGCCTTCAATTCTCCTGAAAAAAAGACTCCGCATACATACAGCCGGCACAGCCCGTACTGAATCCAGGAAAGAAATATTTCCGGTTCAAAGAATTGCTGCTTCGTGTCTGACTGAAGTATTTCTCGTCATGACGGATGAATCTGGCCTGCAGCCAAAGAAAAAGCCAGAACGTTCTATCCTTGTTAAATGAAGGACAGTCTGTTCTGGGAATTTGCATCGATCATTCCGGAGGCTTGCCTGTGGGGGTTTCCTGGCCGGCAGATTGTTACTGAAATTTGCGGTACAGTCAGGTTTGCAAAATTTCCTTTATTTCCCTGCTTCAACACTGGCTTCGTCATAAACTCCAAAAAAATCAGTTCCATCTACACTGCAGGGAATCCGAACCAGGTCACCCGTTTTAACGGGGTCTTTCCAGCCAGATACTTTGGAAAGCTCAATCCGGATGACTGTCTGATCAGGCAGCCTGGCACCATGAGATTTTGCAGGATCAATCCGGACAAGCAGGTGATCTTTATCCTGTTCAAGAACTGTACCGCAAAGAAAATACTGATCCGTATGACCGTATTCTGACAGATAAAGCAGGCTGGCCAGCATAAAAATCAGAAACGCAGCCGCGAGCAGGATATAGCGAAGATTTTCTTTTAAGTAAGGTGATTTTTATTTTCTCTTTACAGGATATTAAGCTGATTTGAGCGTCTGTGATTCTGGCTGGTGCATCAGAAATGACAGGCCGTTTCTGAAAAGCTCCTGTAAGTCCTCCCCTCTTTTCTCAGAAATCCAGGCCAGCCCGGCTGGATCCGGCAAAACTGCCCAGTCCTTTCTGATTTTATTGTATAAATTAAAATGCAGAATCCCCGGTCATTTTCAGTCAATCTGTTTTTCCTTTCTGGCAAGGATGAATTGAGTCCAGATACCGGTCAGCCATAAACGCTTTCTTTCCTCCGGATCCAGATCGTATGTTGCTGCAAATACCGTGTCTTTCAGGCAGGCCGGTTATTTTAAGAAGGCCGATCCTTTTTCAGCCAAAATGCCAGAATATCTCTCCTGGCGGTTTGCCGGATTTGCCCTGATCGCAAAGATCAGCAGAAAAGATCAAAAACGACAAAAAGCCCGCCGCTGACCAGACTTTCCGGTGAGCGGCGGGTTGGATCAATCATTGTTTTCAGTCGTTACGCGTCAGAATCAGGACAGGCCGGATATTGCAGCCTTTTCTGTTCTGATCGCAAAGCTTCAGGGAAGCGTTCAGAATTTACGCTTTGATACCGGCTGCTTCAAGAGCCTTTGAATAATCCGGTTCGTGGCTGACTTCATCCACATACTGCAGGTAGACAATTTTGCCATCTTCATCTGTAACGAAGACCGAACGGGCAAGCAGTCCGTTTTCTTTCATATAAGTTCCGGTCTTTTTGGCAAAGTCATGATCTTTATAATCAGAGTATGTATGGATGACTGTATTGCCTTCTGCCTTGGACCATCTGTCCAGAGCAAAGGGCAGATCTTCAGAAACAGACAGGACTTCGACATCGTCGTGGCCCTTTGCCTTATTCATAAATTTAGCCAGTTCCAGCGAGCATACACCGGTGTCGGCGCTGGGAACGGCAAGAATGATCTTTTTGCCTTTTTTCTCCATAGGATGAACCTGGCTGAGATCTGTTCCGATCACTTCGAAGTCCGGCATTTCCATGCCGACTGTTAAAGGTGTTCCTTCAAGAGTGACTGGATTTCCTAAAAATGTTGTCACGTGAATATCCTCCATATCTTCTTTCCTTATTTTAGAAGAATCGAAGGCAAACGCCGTTCCGGACGCTTAACGCATTTTTAATGGCGAAAATTCATCTGTTTTATTGATAGACCAAAGCGGTTCGCATGATTTCATGACAGCCAGCAATGAAGATCCATAACAGCCGGCATGCCTGCTGGACAGATCATCATTGTTAAGCTTTTCGCCGGCTGATCTTCATCCAGAAAAGAAAAAACTTCTGGTCCGATCAGAACCAGAAGCTGAGTGGGCAGACAGGCCGAAACAGAAATTTGGCGGATTTCAAAGAGTGGGTGGTTAAACATCCTGTCTGCCTGCTTAACGCAAAGCTCGATATTATTTTACTTCCTGAAGCCAAGAATTTGAAAGGTTTTTAATCATTCTTTAATAGAAATTGATATTTGTATCCTTTTTGAGTACTTTTCTGGAAATTCATTTCATAAGTGTATGTTTTTGGATAATTTTTCGGACAATTCAGTTTCTTTTTTATGCTATTGGCCTGCGGATCATGGCGGTCTTTACCAGTTTTTATTTGGATTTTTTACTGCTAAGGACGGTCATCGGGCCAGAATTCATCGGATTTTTCCTGATCATCCAGATCACATTGCTCTCAGGCATCTGCCGGGAGTGAGATTTCATGCCTCCTTCACCAGGCACAAAGCAACAGGTAAACGCGGCAGGTATTGATTTAAAGCCATGCTTTAATGCGGGCTGATCATTTTTTCCAGGATCGTACTGTATGGCTGCTCAGGCAGGGCGCTGGTCCTGCATCAGAAATAAAGCCAGGATTTCAAAGGAGAAATCCTGGCAACGAGGAGAAAACTCGGGTTTAAGGCTGTGCAACTTTGTGCGGGTTCAGGATGTTTTTCGGGTCAAAGACTTTCTTGATGCCGACCATCAGTTCCAGGGAATCTTCTGGCAGGGATTCATACAGATAAGGTTTCTTTGCAAAACCAATTCCGTGTTCACCGGATACCTGTCCGTGCAGGTCTCTGGCTTTGGCATAAACAGCTTCCATGGCATCATTCAGGCGCTTATTCCATTCGTCATCCGACAGATCGTCTTTAAGCATGTAAGCGTGGAGGTTGCCATCGCCTGCGTGACCAAAGCTCTTGATGCGCAGATCTACGACGTCCTGCAGATCGTGCAGATATTCAACCATTTCATTGACACGGTTTCTTGGAACAACCATATCAACTTCGTCCATGTAAGTTGTAGAACCCTTGATGGCTTCAAGGAAGGCACCTCTGGCTTTCCAGATGGATTCTTCTCTTTCTTCCGTATCGGAAATCAATACGTCGACTGCTCCGTTATCCAGGCAGAGTCTGGCTACAGAATCGTAGGCTTTTTCGATTTCTTCCTGGGAGTTGCCGTCAAATTTCAGCAGCAGATAGGCATCGGACTGTTTGTCCGGGAACGGCTTGCCAAGGTATTCTTCAGCATCTTCAATAACTTCCCGCTGCATGAATTCGATAGCAGTCGGAATCGATTTTGACTTGATAATTAATGGTACTGTGCTGATGGCATCCTTCAGTGTCGGGAACGGAATCAGCAGGGAGATGGCTTTTTTCGGTTTTGGCAGCAGCTTGAGGGTAGCCTTGGTGATAATGCCCAAAGTTCCTTCAGATCCGATAATCAAATCTTTCAAGTCATAGCCGGAAGAGTTTTTAACAACTTTTCCACCAAAGTTCACGATATCGCCATTCGGCAGGCAGACTTCCAGGCCCCGGACAAAGTCACGGGTAACACCGTATTTAACGGCACGCATACCGCCGGCATTGGTCGAGATATTTCCGCCGATTGTTGCAGATTTTTCACCTGGATCAGGCGGATAGAAGAAATCGTGATCTTCAACAAACGCAGCCAGATCCATCAGCAGAACGCCTGGTTCTACCGTAATCGTCAGGTTTTCTTCATCCAGTTCAAGGATGTTGTTCATCAAGGTTGTATCAAGCATGATTCCATGTTCCATGGCAACGGAAGAGCCAACCAGGCCGGTTCCGGCACCGCGCGGAGTGACTGGAATGCAGTTGTAGGAAGCATATTTCATGATTTTTGAAATTTCTTCCGGAGTTTTGGCCCGGACAACGACATCAGGCATGGAATAGGTTCCGCCCAGTTCATCGTGTCCGTAGTCATCAGACAGGTTGTCCGCGTAAAGAACTCGGGTGTCATCGCGGATAATATTGCGGATTGCCAGGATATCGCTGGCATCTACTCTTTTGTAATCAGACATGTGCTCTCCTCTGTTCTTTCACTTTAGTAATCAGTTCAGGAAGGACGTCATACAGATCGCCAACCAGGCCATAGCTTGCCACTTTGAAAATTGGAGCCGAAGCATCCGAGTTAATGGCTACGATAGTGTCTGAATTATTCATGCCGGCGGTAAATTGGACAGCTCCAGATACGCCGCAGGTAATGATCAGTTTTGGTCTGACCGTTCTTCCGGACAGTCCGATCTGGCAGTTGGCCGGCAGTACGCCTGCTTCCACTAATGGTCTTGTGCAGGCAATCTGGCCACCAAGCAGGTCTGCAAGTTCTTCGATCATTGCCAGGTCTTCCGGTTTCTTTACGCCGCGTCCGGCAACAACCAGGACGTCAGCATTTTCAATCATTTTCTCTTTAGGTTTTTTCACAATGTCGAGAACCTTGACATTGGAGCGCAGCTTCTTTGGATCGATTGTCTCATCGATGATGGTTCCGCTTTCTTCCGGCTGGTATTCCGGGGCGTTCATGATTTTATAGCGGACAGTGGCCATCTGCGGACGGTTGTTCGGGGTTTTAATATGAGCCATGATGTTGCCGCCAAAGGCTGGACGGATCTGGGACAGGTCAGTGTTCTTTTCCATTTCCAGGATTGTGCAGTCAGCAGTCAGGCCGGTTTTCATCCTTGCAGCGACACGCGGAGCCAGCTGGCGGCCAACAGTTGTTGCACCAGTCAGGATGGAAGAAGGATGAACTTTTTCAATAAAGTCGGTAAAAGCAGCAGTATACGGTTCAATTTCGAAACGGGCCAGCTGCGGATAGTCGTAAACATGAACTTCATCAACACCATAGTGGAGCAGTTCATGCGCCTGTTCTTCAATATCGTGACCTAAGAAGATGGCATAGACCGGCTGGTCAATCACTTCTGCCATTTCCCTGGCTTTTCCGATCAGTTCGTATGTTACAGGGTGGATCACGCCGTCAACATGGTCAACATATACGGCGATTCCCTTCCACTGGGATTTGTCAACACTTGGTTTTGGTGCATCTTCTTCAAACGTTACTGCACCTTTTGGGCCTTTGCGCACACACAGTTTGCACATTTTGCAGGCAGCATTGATCTGCAGCCCGTCATCTGTGAGCTCCATGGCGCCAAATGGGCAGATATCCACTAAGATCTGAGGATCTTCAATCAGTTCGGGATGAATAACAAGTTTTGCCATGATAGTCTCCTTTAGATAAATTTCAGCTCAGTGAGCTTGTCGCAAAGCCGGTCAGCAAGAACCGGACCGGATCCGTTCCAGATTTCCTGGTGGGATGATGTGTCAGGCGGGAAGATTCTCTGAACCTGAGTCGGGGAGCCATTCAGTCCATAATGACTGGCATCTTTGTCATCCATATCTTTAAGGGTAAGAATCTTGATCGGTCTGTCCTTGGAGTCCATCTTGCGAACATAGGACGGAAGACGCGGCATGAAAATATCTTTATCAACAGCCAGAAGGCATGGCAGCGAAACTTCTGCGATTTCCACTTCATCGGGCAGGTCCATGGCAACGGTAATTGCTTTGTCATTGATGTCGCGGATTTCTTTTACGTTGGCTACGGAAGGAATTTCCAGCCACTCGGAAATTTCAGAACCGACCTGGGCTGTATCGCCATCGATCGTCTGTTTTCCGCAAAGGATCAGATCATAATCACCGCTGGCCCGGATTCCCTGGCTTAATGCATAGCTGGTAGCCAGAACATCGGCACCGCCAAAAGCACGGTCGGAAACAAGCGTTCCATTATCAGCGCCCATGGCAAATGCTTCACGGATTACTGCCTGAGCCTGAGGCGGGCCCATGGAAATTACATCGACCGTTCCGCCCATGGCATCACGAAGACGGAAAGCGGTTTCAAGAGCGTACAAATCATAAGGGTTCATTTTGCAGGCTGCGCCATCACGTTTGATGACGCCAGTTACTGGATCCACTTCAACTTTGTTGGATTCAGGAACCTGCTTGATGCAGACTAAGATTTTCATTTTTTTCTCCTCGTTTTCGGTTTCTCGAAACTACATCTGCTTGCTGCAGAAAAGCAATGAAATCATCAATTGATTTTCTGACGATTCAAATCGATAAAATCTTTTTAAATCGTTCTTTCCTAAATTGTGGTTAACCTGTTTGAGCTCAAATGTTTTCAGGTTTCTCAACCTCTCCAGATTGGTACTACCATTTACATGTTCAAGATAAAACGCTTCCATCATAAAAGCAAGAGTAATTCTCATTTTTTTGAAAGCGGTTAGAAAATAAATTTCTCGGTCGATTAACTTGCCAATTCAATATGTTTATGATTTCCAAAAAGATGTAAACGGATACATCAACTGAGGACATTTTTAGTTATGCTTTTTGCCTGTTTGAACAAATTCGAGATAAATATGAACAGTTCACCTATACTACACAGGCAAAGATAAGATTGTCTATATCAATAGATTTATTAGATTTTCAATCTCATTAAATTGTTTATATTAATTGTTTATTTGATAAGATCTGATAACTGGGCGCTCGTCTGGCATTTTATGGACTTCCTGCATGAAGAAACAGCTTTCCTGATTTCGGGAATCCTGTCCAGGCAGGCATATTATTATTTGTGCTTTATTTTATCCACAGGGAAATGAAGCCAGATGCTTTCAGGCAATCGTCTTTCTGCTCTTTCAGACTGACCAGAGAAAAACAAAAAAACCAGTTCAGAATTGCTTTTCAATTCCGATACTGGTTGATGTAGCCGTAATGACTTTCCAGTCCTTGTACGGCTCTGGTCAGGTCTCCGTCAATTACGCCCTGCGCCAGGTCGTTATGGGCACTTTCCAGCATGTTGCGGCTGTCCATTTTCTCAACAATCTTGCGCCGCATATTCTGGATATACGAATTCATCAGTCCTGTCAGGGCTTCATAGCTGGAAATCAGAAAACCATTGCGGCAGGCATGAACAATAATCCGGTGAAGGTTCTCATCAAACCGGATGCGCAAATCTTCAGTTTCTGCTTCTTCCAGACCGGTAAGCATTGCTTTGAGCGAGTCTTTTTCCTCCTGGCTGATCCGTTCAACAGCCAGCGGCAAAGCAGCCTTTTCAATGGCCCAGCGAAATTCAGTAACCGCCTGTTCATCCATTCCTTTGACAAAATACATAAACGAAAGCATTTCGGTCATGGTCTCGTCAAAATTGGAGGAAAGATAGTTACCCGATCCCTGACGGGATTCAATAATCCCCATATTTTCCAGAAGCCGCATTCCCTCCCGGACCGAATTCCGGCTGATTTCCAGAGATGCCGCCAAGTCTCTTTCGGTCTTGAGCCGGTCACCCGGTTTAAGATGTCCTTCCTGGACCTCGTTTTTTACATAATTGATCAGCTTCTTATACGTTCTGTTACCGCTGTCTGCCATTCATGACGCCTTCTTTCTGGATCCAGCTGGATTTTCTTCCGGTATCAAGCCAGATCCATTCAAAAATCTGCTGGTGAATTTTTTATCAATCTGGAGAAGATGGCTTTATCATGGCACATTTTTTTACTTTTTCCATCGAAGATTCCCAAATTTAGCCGATTTCGTGATTCTATGACGATTTGTCTGCGGTCTTTGCCGAAACAATAAAGATTTTCGCTGGCCTTTATCAAGATGTGTTCTGGCGCCTGGCCGCTGGCAGATAGAAATATATCCGGCTTGTTTTGGAAAAATATACTTTACCTTCTGTCCGGCATCGCATCTTCAGTTTTTTATTTTCGCAGCTTTGCCGGCTGCTGCTTCTTTCATTTCAGACCGATATACACCTCAGAGCTGTATTTTGTAAAGGCCTGATCCATAGCGGACAGTTTAGCGACAGGTCTGGAAGATTCCTTTCTGCCGGCGGTAAAAACTGTTATGGTTCAGACAGAGAAGGACTGGTCTCCTTCCAGAAACATGGTTCGTTCTGTTGTGGACAGCGTCTGCAGGGACGTAAAACAAATCCAGATGGATTCGATTTTTCCATTCAAAAACCGTGTACATTTTTGAACAGAACCGGATCCGTTATTGAAACTCCAGTACACAAAATGAGGACAGATGCCTCCTGAACCTGTTTGTTCCGGCTTTTGAGAAACTGATCAGAAAGAGAAAAGAAATCGCAGCTGACCGCAGAATTTTCAGATCGATAAACCAGCAGATACTGGACAGATCCTGTGTAACGACACATCGCGGCAGAAGATAAAGGCAGTAAAAAATGAAGATGATGAGATCAGCAAAAAAGAATCGGATAAAACAGCAGCCGGCCAGGAAAAAAATTTCACCCGATATTTCCAGCATGATGAACCGCTCAGAAAATAAGCGCAGACGGTACGCAGAATCCAGGCAGAAAAATATGTGTGAAACTGCCGCATGCATGAAACAGAAATCCTGCTGCCCTGAGCCGGGCGCTGACCTGGAAAAGATAAAGATCAGCCCTGAGACCGGACATCCGCTTCTTGAATTCCCAATTGCATCAGGTCAACAGTTCTTTTTCAGAAAGTGAAGAGTACATCCTGTAAAAGCTCAAGGCAAAAGTTTCAATCGTTAGAGAAAGTTCAGCTTAATAGTCAAAGTTAAAAGCCATCGTGAGCCAGACCCGTTTGCTGAATGTTCACATCAGCAGTACGCTGCTTTCCTGAAAAGATCTTCAGGAGAAACAGGAAAAGTAAAATTTATAAAAAATATACACCGAAGTATATTTAAACGAAAATTTATATTTATCACGAACATTCTGTTCACAGGAACGCCAGGCTGCCTGATCGCCATTACTCCGATCAGGCAGTTTTTCTGTTTTTGGGCGATTTATTATTTGAAACGACCAAAAACTTATTCAGGATCAGCCCGCCGGCTTCTGGAAAGGCAAAATCCTGTCTGGCACTTCAGATCTTGCTGTCACGATTCTTCCCTGCCCATCTTGAATATTTCCTGCAATTTCTATTTGGATAGCGCATTCTAACAAGCCCGATATGCTCAAATTATTTTTCTGCAGTTCCTGTAAAATGCGGATTGCCAATCAGGCCACTTTAAGAACTAAGAAAGAACGTTTCTTTTAAGAGCCGGAAAATGCTGGTATTCTACAGGTGCAGGAGGAAAAGAGATTCCTCCAACAAAGAAAAGAGGTGCAAAGGATATCGCTCAGGCGTCAGTAAAGACGTTAAAATCATCCGCAGCAAGGATTACCTGAAAGTCATGAAGGCCCTGTAGTAAGGGAAAAATTTCCATACAGCCCTGAATAAAACTACTTGAAAAAACCAGATACAGAACAGATCATCTGCTGAATGATTCCAAACCATAAAGAACAATAAGCAAATTGGAAATGGTGTCCAGACACCGGAGCAGACAGATGAACTCCCAGGTGAAAAACCTGTCTGAAGAATCCGGAACCTGTGCAAAGAAACAGGATCAGGATAACAGAGCGCTGACAGTACTCAATAGCCGGAACGCGAAGAAGATGAAGCTTCAGGAAATGAATTTCTGGGGAGAATCGGAAACAGATTAAGGCGAAACGAGCGGCAGGAATAAAAATCCGTGACCGACAGTTAAACGCAGGGAGAGAAAGACAAACAGTCCCGCAGAAAAGCCAGACGTCAAAAGCGGCAAAAGAAGCGGCTGTATCGACAGAAAGCTGAATAAACTGAACCGACCTGAAGTTTGACGGTTTTGCTGGCAGGCAAAACAAGCAGCCAGACAATAAAGCCCAAAAGCAGCATCCAGCGTGATGCCGGGAAAGTCCAGGAGGAAAGCAAACCAGGATGACAGGCAAATGGAAACCATATCGATGGTCAAAAAGCCAAGTTCCAGAAGCCGAAAACCTGATTACAATCAAAGATATCCGAAACCTCGGAGCTGTCTTTTCAAAAAAAAGGCAGCTCTTCTTTTTTATTTTAACTATTGTTTTGTTTTTTTGTTACATTAAAATATTTATGACAGTTTGTATTTTTACCCAGTGTTTTTCTCTGCTCTTCATCGGCGAAGAAATAAAGACACAAATTCAGAAAGATTTTCAATTCGATTCATCACAGAGAGGTGACCCAGTCAATAACCCCCACTTGCGCTTTGCGCTGAAGTGGGGGCTTGAAGGACAGGAATCAATTGTCCTTTAAGCCTCGTGCTGACTAGACCGACCTGGGCTTTTGTTCAGGTCAGACGTTATCTGCGAATATACAGGCACCAAAGGATGTTCAGCCAAGTCCTTTGCTCTGCGGCATGGCTTTAAACAGTCCTGCGGGGAAGGGACAGTGAGTCATGCATTTAAACCGCAGATAACCGGTCGATGGCTGTTTACTCTCATTTGAGAGAATTACTTATAAGGAGTTTTTTTGGGTCTCTGAAAAAATTGGTGGGATTGAGTTGATGAGCTGAAGCAGGCCTGTTGAAAAAGAAATGTGGAAAATTAAAAGATCTCCCGTATGATGGAAGAGTCTTAGCC
>Jenna_p1__coassemble_2187_pt1 | contig 9616 bp, 8 predicted proteins | sample Jenna_p1__metabat2_low_PE_009 | metagenome-assembled genome bin Jenna_p1
TTTCTGGCCGGACGGTTGCCATCGATCAGGTCCAGGCGGACACTGTCTTTTCCATCAGCATGGACTTTTTCGATGATCTCTTCCAGAAAAAGATCAGCCAGATGGTGGCCGGAAAGATCTGGGTGAATCGCAAAAAGATGAATGATTTCTGGATCACTTCCTATCCAGATGGGCCGGTCACCGCCATCATGGCTGGTGTTGACAATGGCTGCACCTGCAAAGGGAAAAGAATAGCCATCAGGTGTATCAAAATCATCGCCGGTATAGAAAAGCAGCAGTTGATTGTGCTCAATCGCGGATTCAATCATGTCCAGATCCGGGTGAATTCCCCAGGTCCAGAGCGGATAGTTGATCCGCTTTTCTAACGAGGCAATGACTTCCTTATAAAATGAGACCAAAGCTGTGAGGTCCTGTTTATTTGCGTACGTAATCATGTGTTTTAGTATAGGCTTTTCGTCCAGATTCGGTCAGTGTGTGTCTGTATTTTCTGTTAGATTGATGGAAAACGAAAACTTCTCGGCTCTGGCCGGGCCAGCAGATTGGCAAGAGAAACGCAGTGGAACTGATCGCTGCATAAGATGGAACAGAAAGACAGGTGGATACAAAATGAAGGAAGAAAAGTCCATGCGCAAAGATGAAGGTATAGATGGTGCTGGTACACTAGAGAATTCGACCCCAAAAATCATTCCTGAAAACTATGCAGAACGAATCCTGGATTATCCGCAGGACACAGGTAGCCGTAAACCAGACCACCGAATTTATAAAATCACCAGCCCGAAGATCAACCTGGCTCTTTCCTGCGGGATTGGCGGGGCGTTCTTGCTGGTGGGAGCGCTGCTGCTCAATGCCAGAGAAGAGTCCTGGTGGCTCTTGATTGTGATCGGTGCTTTGGCGATTGCCCGCGGCCTGCAGATTTTCTGGAAGGAACATCATCGAAACTGAATTTCATTTGCTGGAAGGGGTAAGTGAAGAGATACCGGTGAAGAGATCCAGTAAAGAGATAAAGGCGAAACAAATCGTGGATTCACTGCCAAAGATTGGGTGCGTCCAGAAAGAACGTCCAAAAGAAAACGTCAGAACCAGTCTTCCCTGCGGGGATGACTTGGTTCTGACGTTTTGGTTTTCTGGCTGTTTTCAGGTCTAGTTTCCTTGCTGGTGATTCCAGGGCTAGATTGGTGCTCCCGGAATAATGGCCTAAAATACTGGTCTTAAATGCTGGCCTTATAGGATATTGGAATCGGCAGGATTTTCGGTCTTGCTGGAGCCGGGATTTATAGCCTGGTCCGTTTCTCGCATATCGCTGACAGATTCGCCTTCCCGAAACTGGAAGCCAACCACCTGCAAAGTCGGGACGGGTTCACCATGAATCATGGCGATCAGTGTTGAAGCACATAATCGACCGGCCAGCTCGTTTTCATAGCGGATCGAAGTCATGGTCGGGGAGAGCAGTTCGGTGATTTCATAGCCCCCAAAGCCGACGATGGAGACATCTTCCGGAACGCGCAGGCCTTTTTCCCGGACTTCCTTGTAGCAGGCCATCGCAATGGAGTCAGTAGCACAGATAAAGAGGTCGGGGACATGCTTTTCCAGCAGATCTCTGGCCGTTTCACGGGCCTGCTCATAGGTAAAGGATGTTTCTTCCATAGTGATCGGATACACACTGGCCGCATGCGAGAGACCTTCCATAATGCCGCGCTTGCGCTCATGGCCGACCGCATTGTCTTCTTCATTGACCCCGATGTAAGTGACATCTTTATGGCCCATGCGCCGGACATATTCGCCCACCTGCAGTCCAGCCTGGTAGTCATCGTAGATAATCGAGGTACCGGAAGGAAAGCGCTGGCCCATGACCAGGAAGGGGATCTTGCTGGAAAGCTGGAGGTCCTGATGCTTTTTGGACAGGTTGGTCGCGACCAGCACGATGCCATCGACCCGCATGGAACGCAAATATTCAATCGCCGAAATTTCACGTTCGGGATGATGATCGGTAGTCAGGATCAGGCAGGCATAGCCGGCATCGCGAAAGGCGTTGTCCATGGCATTGAGCAGCCGGCCTGTTGTAGGCGAAGTCATCGTCGGAACCACGACCCCGATCATCCGGGTTTCCTTGGATTTCAGGTTTGAGGCCGCCGCACTGGGTTCAAAGCCGGTGCGCTCAACGACTTCCTGGATTTTCTTCTTTGTTTCTTCTTTGACATAACCATCGTTGAAGTAGCGGGAGACGGTACTTTTGGCGACTCCGGCTTCTTTGGCAATGTCAGCCATCGTATACTTTTTCATAGTCTTCTCTACTCCAGATTGTAAAAAAGATGGATGGTTTATGGGCAATGGATAAAGGCTGGCGGCAGAATTTGGACTGAAAAGATCAGTTTTCTTCATGGAGCAGGGCTTCAACCTCTTCTTTGGTCGGCATCGCCGGGATGGCTCCATGCTTGCGGACAGTTAATGCTGCCGTGGCATTGGCAAAGCGGACGAAGGATTCGAGCGTATCGAGATCGAGTTCTTCGGCTTTCTTGCCGGAGCGGGCAATCTGCATCAGCATGGCTCCCCAGAAGGAATCACCGGCGCCATTGGTATCCGCAACCTGGCTCTTGAAGCCGGGAACGATGCGGATACCTTCATGGTTGGCCACTAAGGAGCCGTCCTTGCCCAGCGTTACGGCCACAATTTTCGGTCCTTTTTCCAGGAGGATCTGGGCAGCTTCTTTCGGATCCGGATTGCCGGAAAGCAGCTCGGTCTCTTCATCGGAAATCTTCATGATATCGGCCATCGGCACAAGGGAGCGCATCTGCTCCACAGCGGTGTAGACATCTGGCCAGAGGCTGGCACGGTAGTTAGGATCATAAGAGATCTGGACTCCGTTTTCGCGGGCAAATTCGATAGCTTTATGGGTAGCGCTTCTGGCCGGCTCATCCGTCAGGGAAAGGGAGCCGACATGGAAGATTTCGGAATTGCGCAGCTGGCGCGGGTTCATTTCCTCAAAGGTCATCTGGGTATCGGCGCCTGGCTTGCGGGCAAAGGAGAATTCGCGCTCGCCATCTTTATTGACATTGACAAAGGCCAGGGTCGTGAAGAAGGTATCATCCTGAACCAGGCTGGAGACATCTACGCCTTCTTTGTCCAGGACATTTTTGAGCATGGTGCCATGCATATCGGTTCCGGTCTTGCCGATAAAGGCACTCTTGCCGCCCAGCCGCTGAACGCCAACACAGACATTGGCGGGCGCACCGCCGGGGTGCTGGGCAAAGAGGGCCGTTCCGCCATCATCCTTGCCGGCAAAGGTGAAATCGATCAGGATTTCGCCAAAAGCAGTCACATCGTTTTTCATGAATTTTTCCTCCAGTTTTTCTCTTTTTTCTTCGTTTTCAGACAGGAAATGGATGGAAAAAGGACGGATTGTTTTATCCATTCTCTTTTTCATTTCCATTTTAATTCAAATTCGGTTTTGAAAAGTTCGCGAACTTTTCGGGCGGCTTAAAGGGTCGGATCTTTCTTGTCGATCTTTTCCTCGATTTCAAAGGATTTTAAACTCCACATTTTGCCATCCATATTGGTGCTGGCACAAAGCTTCACATCATCTTTGCCATCATAAATACGGGTTGTCAGGGCATGCTGGCCATGGTTGATGAAGATTTCCAGGGAGCTGACATCGGAGAAGATCTCCAGGCTGTCGATGTGATCGACTTTGACATGGCGCACATCCCGGCCGGATCCGCTCTCTTTTAAGGAGAGGGCAAAGATGCCTTTGTCATAGGAAAGCTGGCAGTCCTTGCGCAAATCAATCGTCCAGGATTCACCGTGCGGATGAAGCTCGATTTCACATACGCGGCTTGGCAGGGTTGTGCACTGGCCAGCTTCCAGGTGAATGATTTCTTCCTTTTTGCGCAGATGGAGCATCTCTTCAATCGGGTACTGGTAAATACGATCGCCTTTGAGGGTCAGCTCTCTTGGCAGGGTAAGCGCATGCTGCCAGATGCCGGTGGGGTTGGTATAGCCGGCATCTGGGATGCCCATCCAGCCAATCAGAATACGGCGGCCTTTTTCGTCTTCAAAGCTTTGCGGGGCATAGAAATCAAACCCGTTGTCCAGCTCCTGGAAGTTCTTGACTTTCTGGTCTTCATCCAGGCTGCCTTTGACTTCGAAATAGCCGTTCTGGTAGATGTTCTCGTACAGGATGCCTTCGGTTTTCAAGCCCTGCGGGCAGGTGAGCAGAAAAGTTTTGCCCTCCAGCTCGATTAAATCCGGACATTCCCACATATAGCCAAAAGGCGCTTCCGGACGGATGGTGGAGCAGTGTTCCCATTTGTGCAGGTCCTTGCTTTTGAAGATTTCAGCCTGGCCGTTGGAATCTTTTGTTCTTGCGCCTAAGACCATGTAGTACTGGCCGTTTCGCCTGAGAATCTTGGGATCACGCACGTGGCAGGAAAGATCCGCTGGGTAGTCGGCGTTTTTTAACAGGACTTCCTTGCCGGTAAAATGCAGGCCGTCATCGCTGGCGGAATGCAGTACCCAATGGATGCGTCCTTCATTGATGTAGTCGTAATCGCCGGGCAGCTTGTTGTTGCCGGTAAAGAAGATATGCATCTTTCCATCTTCTAAAAAGGCACTGCCTGAATAGGACCCTTTGCCATCGCCTTCGCTGTCGGGTACAAAGGGGTCATCCTGCTCGGTATAGTGGATGAAGTCTTTGGTGGTGTAGTGGCCCCAGCCGCGATGATCATGGCCATCGGCCGAGCCGGGGGTGTACTGATAAAAGATGTGGTAGAGGCCGTTATACTGGCAAAGACCATTGGGGTCGTTCATCCAGCCAACAGGCGGCATCAAATGATAGGCCAGCCGGCTGGGCTCGGCGGCTGCTTCCTTACGGCGTGCCGCGCTTTGTGCGGTGTTAAATTCCTGACGGACTGTATTCATAGTTTTTTCTCCTCTTCAGCCGGTTTTGGTCCAGGTTTTGAATCTGGCCTGCAGGCTTGAAGAAATCCTTTCTGTTTTTTATTGCTTCTTGTGTGCAGTGTGGGCTGAGTTTTTCAGCGCATCTGTTTTTCGGTTTTTTTATGAATCTGGTTTATCCAATCGGCTTGATCCGGCTGAGATCCCTGATCAGGTGATTGGAATTATTTTTGCTTGCGTCTTTCTTTGTAACGGCCTGGTTTTCGGGCTTAAGGCGAAAATCAGGTCATGTTTTCTTCTTCATTTTATCGTTTTCAATGTTGCCTTTAGATGGCCAGATGTTGCTGCCGGCAATTTTTCATGCAGGAAAAAGAGAGTAAGAAAATTTTTCCTGCCGGGTTTGGCCTGGCGGCATTTTTTGGATATTCAAAGCATCCTTTATTCTTTTGTTTGCTCCTTTTGTCTTTTTCTGAATAGTCGACAGACTCCCTGCAGCGAGGGAGTCTGTCTTGTATAGGGGAGGAGTGATGCAGGTCTGCCAGGAGCGGGTGGACAAACCGGAAATCCTGGCAGACCTGCATCAGAAGCGATCTGGTTTGCGTAAAGGTGAATCTGCTTTGCCGCCGAAATTTGCGCGGTTTGATCTGTATTTATGCGGTAGTTCTGGCAACGCTCTGGCCTGCTTTCACAGTGCCGGAAGCCATCATTTCAACCGGTTTCTGGCTGGTAACAACAACGGGTGTTTCAATGGATAATCCAGCATCCTGGATCGCTTTTAAATCGGCAGTGGCCAGCAGCTGGCCGGCCTTGATCTTGTCGCCCTGTTTTACGAAGACTTCAAACGGTTTTCCTTCCAGGGAAACGGTATCCATGCCGATGTGGATCAGAAGTTCGGTGCCGTTGTCGGCTTTTAAGCCAATGGCATGCCTGGTGGGGAAGACAAGCATCACTTCGCCATCAACCGGGGAATACAGGCTGCCGTTTTCCGGGGTGATCACAACGCCATCGCCCATGGCTTTGGAAGCGAAGACACCGTCTTTGCATTCGGAAACCGGCTTTACTTCGCCGGCAAATGGAGCATGGATCACGTCCGGATTGTGATCATCGATGGATACGGAAGCTGGCGCTGCATTTTCGATTTTTACGTTTTCAGTTTTTGCTTCTTTTGCTTCTTTGTTTTTCTTGAAGGGATTGAGGCTCTTGCCATCATCTGTCTTGTCTTCTGGATGCTTTTTCATGAAGTAAACCGTCAGCAGGAAGGAGACAGCCATCGAAATAGCGATACCGATGAAGAAGTTGCCCCAGTTTTGCGGTGCAATAGAGATAAATCCCGGCAGGCCGGCAGCACCCATGGCCAGCGCGAGAGTTTTGGTTCCGGCAATCCAGGCGGATCCGCAGGCAGAACCAACAATTGCAGCGTAGAACGGGTATTTCAGTTTCAAGGTGACACCAAACATGGCCGGTTCAGTAATACCGAGCAGGGCTGAAATGCCGGATGCGGAGCACAGGGATTTCAGTTTTTCGTTTTTGGTCATGACCAGGACAGCCAGGACAGCTGCACCCTGCGCCACGTTGTTCATGGAAGCGGTCGGGAAGATGAAGGATCCGCCGGTCGTTTCTGCTGCAGCAATCAGCTGGGTTTCAATTGCAGTAAAGGAGTGATGCATACCAGTAATGGTAATCGGGGCATAGAGCAGACCGAAGATGAAGCCGCCCACAGCACCCAGGGTGGAATACAGCCAGCTCAATCCATAAGCGAGCCAGTCGCCGGCCGTTCTCATCACTGGACCTACAATGACAAAGGTCAGAAGGCTGGTAACAAGAATGGAAATTAACGGTGTAGTCAGGTTGTCCAGCCAGCTTGGCGTAATCTTGTGCAGCCGCTTTTCAATGCTGGCCAGAATCCAGCTGACAGCAAGTACCGGCAATACCGTACCCTGATAGCCAATGGCCTGAACTTCCAGCCCGAACAGGTTCCATACCGGAATCTGGTCGGCGCCGGCTACGGCATAGGCATTGAGCAGGTCCGGATGAACCATGATCATGCCCATCGCTGCACCTAAATACGGGTTACCGCCAAATTTCTTGGTGGCCGAGAAGCCGATCAGTACCGGCAGGAAGGTAAACGGTGCGGAAGCGCACATGTTGATGAAGGAAGCCAGTCCTTCAAACTGCGGCATCATTTCGATTAACGATTTATCCGCCGCAAACAATCCGGAGGCGGTCAGAACATTGTTCAGACCCATCAGAAGACCGCCGGCTACGATCGCCGGGATGATCGGTACAAAAATATCGGAAAGAACTTTGACAAAGCGGCTGAGCCAGTTGCCTTTCTTTTCATTGGAAGGCTGCTCAGCAGCAGAAGCATTGCTCAGTCCGGTTTCCTTGAGGACTTCATCGGTCACCATGTTGACGGTTCCGGAGCCCAGAATGATCTGGTACTGGTCGTTAGCCAGGAAAACACCCTTGACCTGGTCTACATCAGTCAGTGCCGGCTCATTCACTTTGTCGTAGTCGCGCAGACGCAGGCGGAGTCTGGTTGCGCAGTGCATTGCCGAGATGATGTTCTCTTTGCCGCCGACATCCTGGATGATGTCCCTGGCGATCTTGTTGTAATCCATAATTCCTCCTATTGCTTTCGCTTTTTTCTCTTGCCCGGTTTATGGTACCGGTTCGACAATGAAATGATATTATGGGAACGGTTCCATGTCAAATTCTTTTTCAAAATTTTTTAAAAGAATTTTTCGGGCGAAAACTGCCGGATAAGAAGCAATCCAATTGATGTTAGAGCATTCATAACTCTTTTACTGTTTATAATTTCAGAAAACCGGTTCGATAGAGAAGAACTATCCCATAATTTAACGGAAAATATGCGAAATAATCCCGAAATAGAACCGACGATTTGATTTATGGGGAATATGCATTTGGCCTGAAAATTAGCGTAAATAAAAGAATCGGTTCCATATAAAAAGTCAGTCATCTTCCGTATTCAAAGCGATTTCAGCGTGCAGTGAAGCGGTCTGGCTGTCTTGATGCACCAGGAAGGCGGAAGACGAAAAGGTCCAAATTGCCTTTACTTGCCGCTCTCCTTCAGGATGAGGCTGCCCGGCTCCGGGTCAGGAAAGAGCAGAAGCCCGGCATAAATGTTGACAAATCAACAACAGATCACTACAGTGCAGGTATGGAAAAGACAGAGAGATTTCTTCGCTTTTTCGGAACGATTGGCGCTCTGGGAAAGCAGATCCAGAAGTTTAAAGCGTTCTATATGGAAGAGCAGGGCCTGAAAGGTTCAGACCTGCCGGTCCTGCTGGCTCTTGATGCCCATCCGCAGGGCCTGCGGCCGGAAGAAATCTGTGAGCTGATCCAGGCAGACAAGGCTCTGGTTTCCCGCTCGCTCAAAAACCTGAAAGGCCATGAGCTTGTCCTCAAGGATCCGGGCAGCGTATACAAGGCCAGGCTGTATCTGACCGCGAAAGGAAAAGAGCTGACGGAATACCTGGAAAAGGAAGCCGCCAATATTTTTGAACAGGCCCATCTGGCTATCGACCAGCAGCAGTGGGAATCGTTTTACGATTTCTGCCACAGCCTGACCAGCCAGATCGAGCTGGAACTGGCCGAGCGCCAGCACCAGAAAGCCCTGGAAGAGTCATCAGAAAAGAAAGAGAGCTGACACGACTTTTGGCTGATGCACAAGCCAGGAAACAAAAATCCTGAGCAAGAATCTGAATAGAAACACTGAATATGAGAAAGAGAAAATTCCCGGCATCAGTCGATACCGGGAACAGGAGAGGATATTTTCAATGATTTGGATCGTAACCGATACCGGACAGGAGCATAAGACCGACCGTGAAAACGGCCTGGTCGTGCTGGACTGCCCGATTTTAGTCAACGGCGAGCACCCTGAAGAAAAGCTGGATGCCGCCTCCTTTTATGCCCTGCTCGATGAAGAGGGTATATCCGTAACAACCAGCCAGGTCTCGCCGGCTGAATATATGGATGTTTTTGAAGAGCTGACGAAAAACCCGGAAGATGAAGTTGTCTGCATTACCATCGGCTCCAGGCTTTCCGGGACCTGCAACTCGGCCCGCCTGGCCAGCCAGGGCAATGAGCGGATCCACCTGGTGGATTCCAATACCGTCTGCCTGCCGGAAACCATGCTGGTGGACGAAGCGATTCGCCTGCGCAAGGAAGGAAAAAGTGCTGCGGAAATTGCCGCCATCCTGGATGAGGAAAAGAAGAATGTCCGCATTCTGGCTTACATTCCGGTGCTCAAGTACCTGAAAAAAGGCGGCCGGATTTCGCCAGCCAAAGCGGCCATTGGCGATCTGGCCGGCATCAAGCCAATCATCACGATTGAGGATGGCGAAGTGGCTGTGGCGGCCAAATGCCGGGGCATGAAAAAAGCCATGCGCACGCTGATGGACCAGGCGAAAGCTTATGATATCGACCTGTCCCGCCCGGTGTCCTTTGGCTATACGGGTACAGATGATGCGACAGCCAAAGCCATGATGGAAGAATTTGAAAAGAGCATGGGCCAGAAAGCCGATCATACGCCAGTCCCGCTGACTTTTTTGATCGGTGTTCATGTCGGACCTGAAGGCGCCGGCTTTGGCTTCTTTACCAAAGATTTAAAATAGAGTACGTAACGAAACCGGCCATTATCAGACCGGTTTTATCCTCTGGCCAGAAGACCCCGACTGAATGGGCAGAGCTCGAGCCTGAAAGA
>Jenna_p1__coassemble_2361_pt1 | contig 8733 bp, 2 predicted proteins | sample Jenna_p1__metabat2_low_PE_009 | metagenome-assembled genome bin Jenna_p1
CTCCTTTCGGCCGCCGGCTGCGGACCATCAAAACAATAAACAGCAAAATCAGAATCGGAATCGCAATAAACAGTGCAACCATCTTTGCATCCACCTGGTGAGCATCCGCTACCGCAGTCCACTCTTTCAGGTTTTCTACTCGATGCCCTGTTAAAAGCATGCGATGTGTATTTACACCATACGGTGTACAAGTAACAAGTGTCAGTAAATCTTTCTCCGGCTCGATCAAAATATCGTCAATTTCTTCTGGTAGAACAATCCTGATCTGGTCTAACTGATAAGTCAGTTCTTCTCCAAATACTTTAAGGACAACATAATCTCCTTCAGCCAGGCTATCAAGATCTGTGAAAAGCTTTGCGGATGGAAGACCCCGATGTCCTGTAATGACAGTATGGGTACCTTGTCCTCCAACCGGCAGTGATGTTCCTTCCAAATGTCCAGCGCCAACAGCAAGAACCGTTTCGTCTGTTCCATGATATATCGGAAGATAAACACCAATAGCAGGAATCGTAATGGTTCCCATCACTGAGTCTCCGTCAATTGAAAGCTGATTAAGATAGTTTTGATGCTGGTCTTCATTTGGATGAAAAATATTACCCGTAGCCAGTAGTTCACTGTTATACTGAGCAGCATCTTGGATATATTGTTCCCTATCATCTACGTTCAGTTGTTCAACTTTTTCTTCAATCAATGAGCCAACACCAGAAGATCTGGTACTGTTCCACCATTGGGCTATTGTTGGATAGGCTAACAGACCTAAACCAATAACAAATACAATGCCAAAGATAATCGTAGTCAGGTGCTTACGTATTGTTTTCAATCTGCTGCCTCTCTTTCAGTTTGAAGAATCCGGCCTTTTCAGCCGGGTTCTTCAAACTGAAGGAGAAATTCTCCTTCAGCTAAGATTTTCTTTGATGCTCAAGATTAGTCTTCTTTACGCATTCTCTTGCTGGTTACATAGAATACAGCTGCACCAGCAACCATCACTGCCCCGACAGAGTAAAGAGCTGTTGTTCCCATGCCACCGGTTTCGGGGAGCTGTGATCCTTTGTTGTTCGTGATTGCAATTTTATCTAAATCAGCTGGCTTTTCCGCATCCTTATTTGGCATTTTAACAGTCGCTTTTAAACCATTTTTACCAAATGCGGAGGGAATTGTACCGGTATAACCCTGGTTATTTTGGGTGTCGGAAGTAATCACAACTTCAATATCGCCATTCAGTTTGTTGTATCCGGCAGGAGCTTCAGTTTCAGTCAGATAATAGGTTCCCTGGTCAATACCAGTGATCTTGAATGTTCCATCGTCACCAGATGTGAAAACAGTTGCATCTCCTTCATTTCCCCAAGTTACTTTTTTCGTTGTGGCATCAATCTTCGCGTAGGATTTTGATTCGCCTTCTCCTTTTTTATACATTTTAAATTTAGCTCCAGCTAATTTAGTTGTTGAATCCGTACCATCAACTTTTGTCGGAGTTAATTCGTAGGTGAAAACCACTACATCATCAGGTTCTGTCTCTCCCTTTTCACCAGTATTTGGATTGTTTGTAAACCCAAGTTTAAAATGGTTTTCATTCCCTTCTGTGTTCAGCTTTGCTTTTTCATTGAGCGTTCCATTAAATTTCACTACAAGCTTAGTCCCAGCCTTGAAAATATCTACACCATCTTTTTTCACTTCTACCGTTACATGGAAATCATCACCATCTATGTTTTCCGTCTTAATTGAATATTTATCTGATTCTAATGCAGATTCAGAATCATTTACATAGACTTTGATAGATGTGGGATCAATTGTCAGACCTTCATCAGCATCATCTTTAAAGACAAGCTCATAGTTTTTGAATTCTGATGTATCTGGTACTACAGCAGCTAACTGGAAAGGAATCGTATCGCCGATATTGTAGTCAGCAACGTCATTTACCTTGTCTCCAGGGGTATGAAGCAGTGTTGCATCTCCTGTTACAGTCTGGACATTTTCAGTTACCTTTTTTTCATGGTCTGGTACTGATGTTGCTTTAGCACTTACAGTTTTGCTGGTAACAACTTTCAGCATAAATTTACTCGGGGCTGCCAGCTTTGTCTGTCTGTCTTTTGCAAAGTAGTAACCAGCTGTTAGATTAGAGTAGGTCTGAACTTTAGTATCATCATCGGCTTCGTTATTAGCATCAATTTCATTTCCGAGATTCTGACTTACCAGATCAGCAAAATCATCAGCAGTAAGTGTTTTATCGTTTAGTTTTTCAGCAACTTCCTGAGCTGTTTTCAAAGCGTTATCTCCCGTCAAGTTTAACTTTTCATTGACTGCAGCAAGAAGTTCGGTCGATTTAACGTTGTCACCCCATTCAATGTCACCAAGCACCAGCGTATCATCTGAATTAGTCAGCGCATTTGGAATATTTGAACCTTTGAATACCTGATACAGGGCATAATCGCGATCAGCTGGTACATTTTCGATTGTTAATGTCAGTTTTGTTTGTGGGTCGGCAGCAATCACTGGCAGAGACTGAACTACTCCAGCCATAGGAGCCATTACTGTACTTAATGCGATTGCAGTTGCAAGGAATAAATTTCTCTTTTTCATTTTCGTTTCCTTTCCTCTTTTACATAGAGTTTCCGTTGATAATCAGTATTTGAATACTGATCTGGTTTTTGAGAAGTCCAGGCATGCTTTAGCTTTGCGTTTTAATCCATCTTTCACAGCATTCAATCGATGGATTTTGTTTTTGGATAGTACCTGGTGGACTTCTTTGAAGAAAGCGGGCCGTAAAGGCAAGCTAGTTTTCACCTGCCTTTCCGGTTTTTTCATTCCGCTTTTTTCGGTAAATCTGGGTTATTGCTGTGGATGTTTCTGTCATTGTCATTCTGACATTCATCCACCTGCCTTTCGGCGTTTGGCTTGCCGGGTCAGATACAGACCGCTGCCAGCCATTAACATCAATCCGCCATAAGAAAGCCATTGTGTTCCCGAACCGCCTGTTTCTGGAAGTTCGTAGTACATAAGCTTGTTTTTAATTTCGATCTCAAAGGTCAGGTTTCCGGGCTGCACAAGATGTTCTGCATCGATCACGATTTCTTTTACAGAATTTTCCTGATCGATCATGTAGCCTACAGGAGCTTCTACTTCAGAGATTTTGTAAGTTCCTGCACTTAAACCGCTGACATTGATCAAGCCATCTTGATTGCTGGTGAGGATTACCTCTGTTCCGTCCGGATCCATCTGGTAGGTTCCATCCTTCAGAGTAAATTTCATCTCCTGGGAATCCTTTGAAATTTTGAATTTAGCCCCAGGAAGTGGCTTATCCTTTTCACTCTCTTCGCCGGATACTTTTTTGATGTTCAAACCAAACATAGCTTGCTGATTCGGCGTATTAGTAATCGTCACTTTCTGAAGATATGCCGTTGTGGTATCTGCCACATTGTATGTTCTGGTTTGGAGTTCATAGGCAGATACATTCGCCTCGCTTTGTGAACCGGTTACTCCAAAAGTTCCGTTTGTTTCAGTCAGATATACCCAGTCATTTGTACCACGCTTTTTGAACATGACTCGGCTGCTGCTGAGTTTATACGGATAACTGTTATTGTAGTGATCACCTGTTCCGCGAACGTTCAATTCAAATGATCCGTTGGTACCGTACTGGCCATAACTTAAATATTTTTCTGTACTGTCGTTAAATTGAATAGCTCCGCGATCACTACTTCCGGCGAATTCATAATCACGATGTTTAACTTTTTCTGATTGCAATACTGCATCCACTAAATAGCCCTCGGTTCCATCGGCAAGAGTTACAGCTTTCGAAGAGTCGATCCTGACTGAATTCAGAACATAAGCTCCCTCAGAGGAGTTAACTGCATATCTATTATCTGAAATCAGTACATTTTCGCTTCCCAGCTTTGTATTTCCAGAATTGATCGGTACCCAGACTGGACCAGTAACCTGGATTGTTGATGGAATATCATAAGATTTGAATTCTGTACTGTATTCCGGAATATAAAGATCATTTGGCAGATTCTCCCTGACAAAGTACTCGATCCATCCATTTTGATCATGGGTTGGTAAATCTGACCATTCTGCTTTCCAATCGTTTGCAGCCGAGAGTGTTTTGCTCTGGTTATCCAGTTTTACTCCCTGATCGTCTGACTCGCCGGTATATTTCTTGTACAGGTCAACCTGAACTGGTTCATTACTGTGGGGTTTTCCATCCGCCCACACTTTATTAACTTCTAGTTTTCTTTTGGAAATCATTTTGTTGCTGAATGTCTTTGAGTCGTCCTTTTTTAAATCAACAATTTTGTCGGATTCATTGTTATAGCTGAATGTTTTCCAGTTAACTTCTGTAACGCTAAACTGGTTGTCTGATCCCAGAATTCCTTTGTCAACGCTGATCGAATTGATCTTGATCTGTCGTTCTTGAAGGGTGACTGGATTAAGATTTCCGTCTTGATCTTTTCTGTAGATGATAAAGCTGTTAAGCAGCTCATCAGTAATGTTTACTTTCAGCCGATAAACAGTCCCGTCATATTGGATATTTATGGAGTCAGGAGATCCAGTACTGTTTACTGGACTGATTTCTCGTACATAGAAGGTAAAAGTATTCTCAGATGGTTCAGAATCAAATACGACTCGGTTATTAAAGCTGATCATTCCATCTGCATTTGAAGTCCCATAGGAAACTCTTTCAAACATGTTGTTCAAGACCTCAAATTCAAACTGTCCATTGGCTATGCTTTGTGCGTTTCCATTCTCATCAACATAAGATTTATCAGCAGCAAGACCAAAGGTATCACCGACATAGAGTTTTTCTACATCTCCGCCGATCATATATCCGTTAACAAGAATTCCACCACCATGGATGGAAGATTTATTATTTGTAATAATGACTCCATGGTTTGTAACTGTTTTGATGGTATCCGAGTCTTTTACATTCGAACTTAAGCCTAGAAGCTCATTAGCCATGACATATCCGTCATTAATATCACTTAAGCGGATGCCATCAGCTGATCCATTCCATGCTGCGCCAATAGCTGATTCGTTCCCATTCCAGAATTTTCCGGAAACCATTGAATGCAAGCACCCAAAGAAGTCATTAGCCCCGCCGTATTCTTTAAACCTCTGATCGAAAGTAAATGCCGGTTCATCTTTACTGGAAGCATCACCAGTAAATTTTTCCCCGATGCCGGTGTTGTTAACCATAGTGACTTTCTCATCCATAAACAGACGGCCTGTGGAGCATCCTGCAATTCCACCACCATAGCCCTTTGCTTCATTGCCATAGACTGAGGCACCATTAGGCATTACCAGGTAGGAATACATACCGACAAAAATTCCACCGCCACCCCAGTCCTGCGTCGTTTCTGTCTTGTTGTTCTCAAAAACCCCACCATATAGATAGGCATAGTTCCAATGATCAGCTGCAAGAGCCAAGCCTCCACCTTCACGATGATGGGCAACATTGTTGCTTATCGTTCCACCATACATATAGAGCTTTGAAGCTGCATTATATTCATTCTGGTTAGCTACCTGAGACTTACGGTCTTTTCCATCCGAAGCCATGCAAATGCCGCCCCCAAGCATCCAGGATTTATTGTTGTCAATAAGCGCCCCATTATTAATCGTTAATTCTGAATTTCCCATGACACCAATACCTGCACCACCTGTCCACCTGGGTGTTGCACTCGTATTATCGTTGCCAATATTTAACAGGTTATAAGCAATGGTGGCTTGATTGATTATCATTTTCGAATAACCTTTCAAGGCAATAGCCCCACCAAAGGTTTCATTCAAATCAAAGCAGGCATTATTCACAATCTTTGCGCCATCACTCAATATAATTTCGGTTCCATTAGAATGAATTGCTGCTCCAGCTTCTCCACCCCATTTTTTGTGTCCGGCTATTGCTCCGCCATTCATCTGCAAACTTCCGTTTGTGGTCTTGAGTGCAGTTGTATTCTTAGTAGGATCCCCAATAATATACGCATCATTGAGTTTGACCGTACCGTTATTACTATCTATACCACCAGAAGAATCTACAATGGCGTTTTTCTCCATTGTGAATGTTCCACCAGTACTTTCTATAAGTACTGCGGTATTATTTGGAGCGTATAACACCCCAACATTTGTAACCATTTTCTTGGTTTCGGATCCTGCATTTGCATCAGCGTGATTGTTGTCTTCCCAATACTGAATCCAGCCCTCTTCGCCATTGTTATTCTTACTCTGCCAATGCGCTGTCTCTGATCGATTGCTAGAAGAATCTGAAATAATCAGTTTATTTGTCAAGGTCAGGTTCCCATGGTTTTTAATAACAAATATGTTCTGCCCATTGCCTGCGACTTCGTTTTTAATAAAGTGCCCGTTCATATCGATAACAACTGTTCGATTATCAATATAAACTGCCTTTTTTTGACCACCAGACTGTAAATCAATATTCTCCGTAAGCTTAATGTAACTCGAATTATGGTCATATACTGCATTGTATAAGGCTGCCGCATTATCTACAGTTATGTACCCAGAGCCTGGGAAGTCTACATAGGCAATTGTTGAAAAACTGCTCGAATCAAACTCGATCATGGACTCAAACTGTCCAGGATCGGGCTGATCAACTGTCCGGCTGCTGCTTGCAGCTTTGTATTGGGTATTAGCTTTTTCCTTTTTAACCAGGCTGATTTTGCCAGTCTGGGTCTGGGTATCTTTATCAGTTTCAGTCTGTTTAGAATCAGTCTTTGTTTCTTCCTGATCTGGATCTTCTTTCTCTGCATCTTTAGACGACTTTTCATCAAGCCAGGGCTTTTTATCCAAAGCAGATTTTGCATCTTCATACAGATATGAATTCTTCTGGTCTGTCAGGTCTTCCAGCGTTCCATTATCTTTGAGATGAACAAGCTTGCTGTTTTTGCTTTCAATTTTTTCTTCAAGCAGGATCGAAATATGAACTGGTTTCTTCGGCTCTATTTCCTGGAGCTCATTGCCATCGGATAATCCGAAGAAAATATCGTAGGCGATATAGTTAACGAGGGAATTCTCCTCAAGGTCATCCTTGAATTTCTCTTTAACTTTTGCATCGAGTTTATCCAGTTCCTTGCTTCCGTTCTTCAGGCGCTTTGCCATCAGAACTGCATTTTCAGGCAATGCCTCTTTATCGAATTCAGCTTTGATGAGGCTTCCATCATCTGCCTTGGCAGTTAAAACTTTGCTGGTTTCGTTTTTCTTTGAATCATCTGAATTCTCAGTTCCATCTGCTTCAGCATTCTTCTCGTTTTCGTCTTTGTCTGATTCCTCTTCGCCAGGCTCTTGAGAATCATCCGTTGGTTCCTTGTCGGAACTGTCTTCTGAATCGGATTCTGATTCAGAATTTCCAGAGCTGTTTTCTGAACTGTCTTTTTCTGAAGAGCTGGAGTCATCTGCTGGATCTGTTTTATCAGACTTGTCTGACTCTTCTTTGCCGGTGGAATCGGATGAATCTTCAGATTTGTCTTTCAGGTTATCAGTTACATCCTTTTCATCTGATTCTTTTCCGTCAGGATCATTGCTGTTTTCGTTTGATTGTGATGTTTTGTTGTCATCGCCTTTCGATGTGTCTTCATCACTGGTATCATTGAATGAGGAATTGAATTTTCCATTCGATTCCGTAAAATCAGCCGGCCCTGCGGGGTTGTCGTTGGAATCTTCAGAGCTGCTGCTCTGATCTTTATTTTGGTCTGGATCAGAAGCCTGATCAGAATTGTCAAACTGATCATCGCTGCTGTTTTCGTCTTCACTGTCCTTTTGATCTTTGTCAGGATCATCTGGAGTGATCTTGAAGATGGAATGCAGATTTGAATCATCGATCTGGAATGTCTGGCGGCTTACTTTATCCTGCCAGTCACCCATGATGGCGGTTATGCGGTCATCATTATTGTCAGTAATGATTCCTGCTTTTAACTCGTCCTGTTCGGTATAGGCGAAGAGTACATCTCCCTGCTTCCCGTCAAGAACCGGGAGAAGTTTTTCTTCCTTATTTAGCTGTTCGAGCCATTCGTCCGTATCTTTGGGATAAGTTGTCAGCTCATCTTCAAAGCCTGAGTAGCTCAGAACAAATCTCGCAAATGCTCCTGACCAGTCTTCATATGGATCGTCATCCCATATGCCGTACCGGCTGATTCCTTTTTTAACTGTTTCGTCCTGGACTTTATAGTTGTCCAGGCTTTCTTTTTGCCCTTCCTGGCTTTTGGCGATGGCTGTAATCAGTTCCCGCCTCGTGAAATCAGGGTTGTCAGTCTTGATTTCATCGATTTTCTTTTCCCAGTTTTCCGGCTTGTCAAGGTCGGCTTCCGGGTTGGAGAAGCAGATTAGTTCATGCTTATGCTCTGTCTTTCCGCACTCAAGAATGCGATCAGAGCAGCTGTCATCATGAATATGCTCATCCAGCGGGCAGACCAGGCTGCCTTCATCGTCGTAGCAGAACTCGTCATGTTCATGTTCGATCAAACCGCACTGGTCAATTTCGATAAAGCAGTCAGGCGAATGGCTGTGTTCCTCTTTGCCGCAATAGCTTTTCGCTTCCAGGGTGATGACCGGCAGGATCAGCATATACACGGTACAGAAGACCACCAGGCAGGACAGAGCCTGAACACAGTGCTTCCAGCGCCTTCTGGTTAAAAACTCCTTTTTGGGTTTGGGTTTCATGTCGCTCCATCCTTTCCTTCGATGCTGCCAATGTCTTTCAGCGGCCAGACACGGTAGACCAGCTTGCCGACAACC
>Jenna_p1__coassemble_2485_pt1 | contig 8276 bp, 7 predicted proteins | sample Jenna_p1__metabat2_low_PE_009 | metagenome-assembled genome bin Jenna_p1
GCCAGGAGGCGGGATGGAAAACCTGTTACCAGATTTTCCAATTATTAGCTACGCTAAAAGCCCGTCAATACTGACGTTTTTCCTTTCTGGCTGTTTTGGACATTTTTCATCACTGCGCCATGCTTAGCACTTGTCCGGCCAGTAAAACAGTCACTCCAAAGCCGGATTGAACAAGCGGCTCGTGTCAGTTTCATGATTTTCCAGCCGCTTTTCGTTCCTTTTTTCGCCGGCCAGTTTATCCGTTTTTTCTTTTGTTTTTTATGGGCCAGACGTTTTGGTACGGATGATGATTGATTCCAGCCGGCAAATCTGTCCGCTTTCCGTTCTCCTTTTATTTTCTATGCTCCATCTATTTGTTCTTTCTTTGGATTTCCATTGGCTGCCCATTAACTGTCTGCAGCATCTTTGCACCGATCTTTTTCTGGTCCTTGACAGGTAGTCCACCTCAGTGAAAAGCTGTCCTGCCGGATGGGGCTCTCCAGGTTTGTCCAAAGAAAAACCCGGCTGTATGGCCAGCCAGGTTTTGTCTGCTTGATAAATTGAGTTCTGCTTTAGAAGCCGACGATGGAAAGCATCAAGTCGGATACACCGTTGACTAACAGGTTGGTACCGATCAGGATGGTGATCAGCGTTCCGGCATCGCCCAGGTTGCACAGCATGATAATCGACAGGATGATGTTGCAGGCAGCCAGGATCAGGACCGTCCACCATGAGGAAACACCCAGTTTCTTTACAAAGAATGCCTGGTAAATCTTGAAAATACCGACAACCATCAGGCCAATGCCAATGACTGCACCAAGAGCAATAGAAGAAGAGAACACATTGGAAACGGTCATGATACCGGCAATGATCATCAGAATACCAGTGATCAAGGTAAATACGCTCTTAAAGTTGGTCGCCATGAAGTAGGCAATCACCAGCATAGCTCCATAGAAAATGGCCATGAAACCAATCATATAAATCATGAACGGTGCATAGAAGGCAGGGTTCATCAGCAGCATAATGCCGGCGATAATGAACAGAACGGCCATGATAGCATACAGGACACGGAACCAGCCCCATTCAGACTTTGTCATAAACAAACACTCCTTTCGATCCCTCGTTTATGGGATCTTTATGGCTTTATTATATGGGTTCTGGAATAATACACACGGCAGAAGCCCATCTTTCACAATTTGTTTATCAAGTCAACAAGATAATGTCTTCGCCTCATTTTTTCGATACATAAGGACGATTTGTGCCCTTCTGTTTTCTGGTCCCCTTACGGATTTCTTCCTTTGTCCTTAAGATTCATCCGCTTTTCTTCCAAATTTCTGCCTGATTTTGCCATAAATGCGGAATTTCTATGGCACAATATCCCCTGTTTTTTCCCGCCTGCCCGCCGGATTTGCGGCATTTTCCGGGACTTTCTGCTTTTCCTTTTTATCCTGCCATTCAATCTGTACATTCCTGTTTCCGCTTAGGTCCGCATCCCTTCACAGGCTGTCCCGGGCAATATAGCAGGCGGCTGCAGACTCTTTACGGCTGATCCAGGCCATCCTCTTTTACTGCCGCTTTGGCCTGAGCTTTATATTCTTTGCCCCATGCGGCCAGGGCATCGAGCACCGGCCTGAGGGAATAACCGGTCGGGGTCAGTGTGTATTCGACTCTTGGCGGCACTTCGGGATAGACTTTGCGGCTGACCAGTCCGTCTTCTTCCATCGAGCGCAGCGATGCCGTCAGCATCTTCTGGCTGATTCCCTGGACGGAGCGCTTCAGCTGGCTAAAGCGCCTGGTCCCCTCCAGCAGATCCCGTAAAATCAGGATCTTCCATTTTGAGCCGATCAGCATCACCGTAGTTTCCACCGGGCAGTGCCGGCAGTATTCCGACATTTCCTTCATTGCATTTCCTCCCTTATCGTTTCTGTCGCTTCTGGCTTTCTCTTTTCCAGCCTCGTATTTTGACTGGAAGCTGCAGAGTTTGAATCACCATTTTTTTGCACGCATTTCTGCTTTATCTTTGCATTAGTTACCAAAAGGTTCTTACAGCACTTTTTTGTGCCTTCTTTCTTTTGGTGAGTTTCAGGTTTATTGTGAAGCCACATGAAGCGGCTGGCAAGCCGTACAGGAGGAAAACATGAAAATTGCAGTTGTTGGAGCAAACGGAAAAGGAGGAAGACAGATCACAGAAAAACTCGTCGAGAAAGGAGAAGATGTCACGGCCATCGTGCGCCGCCAGAACCAGTCTGCAGCCCAGAAAGTCCTGATCAGGGATGCCCTGGATCTGAGCCGGGAAGACCTGGCCGGCTTTGACGTAGTCGTCGATGCGCTGGGCGGCTGGACACCGCAGACTATTGACATTATCGACCAGGGCGAAAAACATCTGGCCAACCTGCTGGAAGGCACAAAAGCCCGCCTGGTCGTTGTAGGCGGAGCCGGCAGCCTGTATGTCAATCCGGAGCATACGCTGACCGTAGCCGATACGCCGGATTTCCCCGATGCCTTCAAGCCGGTGGCAGCGGCTCATGCCAGAGCCCTCGCCGATTTGCGCACCCGCAAGGATCTTGACTGGACTTATATCAGCCCGGCAGCCGATTTCCAGGCCGATAGGCCGGAGAGCGGAAATGTAATTGTTGCCGGCGAAGATTTCACGGTAAACAAAGAAGGCAAAAGCGTGATCAGCTATGCCGATTATGCCGATGCTTTTGTAAATGAAGTGCTCAGCGGCAGCCATATCCGCCAGCGAATCTCCCTGCTTGAAGGATAGGACGAAGCACGCGAACTCTGGATCCGCAGGTTTTTGTTTGTAAAACTGGAGCCAGAGCCAGGAAAGAAAAGGAACAGAACAGAAATTGGAAAACGCCGCCTGAAGTTCAGCTTCCAGGCGGCGTTTTTCTGCGAGAAAAGGGCAGGCGGGGATTGCGGCCGTATTTCCTATAGTTTTTCCAAACCGGTCATCAAAGTAATCCGCATCGAAATAGCGCAAAAAAAGGACGGACAAAGCAGTCTCTTTTCGGGGACAGACAGCTTTATACTGATCATACAAAGGAAAAGTTTTCAGATCAGATACTTTCATCAACCTGCCGTTCTGCAAACGATCGCACGGAACTTGAATGCCATGCGTCCGTACCAATACCTCCGGGTCCATCCCCCTGTTTTTGGTGAGTGGCTGGTGTCTGCTGCAGCTTATTTCTTTTCCTTATATTTATGTCCTGCTGTTTATGCCCTGGCATTGATGCTGTTCTTTTCATTCTGTTCTCTCTGGACGATCTGCCAGAGGAAGATTGAAGGAGACTGCGGCTTAGGGCCTGATGGAAAACCTCCTGGATTTTCAGGACTCATTCTTTGCTTGATTTTCTGTTCTGTTTTCTGCCTTTGCACAGTCCCAAAGACTTCCGTCTTATCTTTCAGTTCACCTCTTTCGATTTGCCTGCTTTTCTCCTGCTTATCCTGCTTATCCATGCTGGATGTTTACTCGCTGGCCTTTGGGCAGGATCTGGTTTACCTGTCTTTTGCTCCACGGCTGACGCTGTTTTCCAGGGGCTTCCTGCTTTTCTGCTTTTCGCTTTTCTGGCTTTCGCTTTTGAGCTTCTGTTTTCAGGCCTCTGGATTGGGCCTTTCGCACCAGCTTCATCTGCTTTTTATAGTTCAGGCTGTACTGAATTTTCTTTCTGGCTTTTGCCGGATGATTTCTTTAGCATTCCTGTGATTTTTGTCCATTGTCCCTGTTCCCGGTTTTCACCCGTTTTGCCCGTTCGACAAATCCTGCTCTTTAAAGAGCAGAAAAAAAGCCGGAATTCCGGCTGAGATCTTCAGGATGAATGGATACGGATTCTTTCTGGCCCGCTGGCCAGCAGATTCCATTACAGCTGACCGGCTTCTTCCAGCGAGTCACCCAGCTGCTCTTCGGATTCTACCAGTCCTTCTGTTTCATCCGAATTCTGGTTTGCAGCCTGCTGCTGTTCGCACATCAAAGAGGCGCCCCAGCGGGCAAAGGCTTTAATGATGGGAACAAGGCCTTCACCGCTCTTGCTTAAGGAATAATCGACTCTGGGCGGAATCTCATTATAGGAGATGCGCAGAATCAGCCCTTCCTGCTCCAGGTCCTTGAGTGTGCTGGAAAGCATGACATTGGTGATACCCAGGGCCTGCTTGAGTTCGCTGTAGCGCAGAGTTCCGTTGACGCATAAAACATAGATTACCGGGATCTTCCACTTGCCTTCCAGCGCCTTGCAGGCGTGTTTCATCGGGCAGGACTCATCCTGAAAAACAATCAGTTTTTTCACAGGGGTCACTCCTTTTACGAAAAGGATTCTACCATATCGCAGATAAAAGGTCTAAAAAAAGTTTCTAGTAAGTTTTCTATAAGTATTTACATTTTTAGAAGTAACCTGTACAATGTGGTTCATTAACAGTAGAAAGAGAGGATTACAATGGAAAAAGTATTAAAAACTTGCCCGATGATCCGGGTAACTGGAACACTTTTGCTGCCTAAAACAATCCTCCGGCTGAAAAACCTTAAAAAGGAACAGGCTGAATCTCTCTTTACGGGAGATTTCGTAGCTTTCAGCGGCGAGGATGACCAGGCGAAAGCCGGGGCATCAGGGCTCCATGTATATGGCCTGCTTTGCACCGCTACCGATATGAGTACAGATGAAAACAACGCTGCCATCGTCACAGCCAGGGCGCGCGAGCGCATCCAGGTTGTTGAGATCAGCCAGGATGGAAAGTACTGCACCTTCTTCTCGGATCCCGAAATGGATGATCTGTCTGAACAAAGCAAGGAAGACATGCTTTCCTATATTAAGAAACTGGTCGATGAGATCGCCAAGTCCATTCAGGGCGGGCGGCATATCGCACGACGCGCAAAAGAATATACTTCGATTAACCAGATGATTTCCTACCTGACCCAGTTCATGTCCATCTCCAATGAGGAGCAGTATGAACTGCTGGCCATGACCAGCCAGAAGGAAAGAGTCACAAGATTTATTGACTATCTGCTGCGGCAGAAAGAATCCATTTCCATCAACCTGGAAATGAACGAAAAGCTTTCCAAAGAAGCCAGCGAGTTTTACCGCCGCCAGGCTTTGCAAAGACAGCTGGAAGCCATTAAAAACGAGCTTCACGAAGAAGATGGAAGCGAAGATGAAAAGAATGACTACGCAGCCCGCATTCAGGCTGCCGGCATGAACGAAACGGTCACCAAGTCGCTTTTGGAAGATGCCAGGCGCCTGGAGACAATCAACCCGCAGTCCCAGGATGCTGAAGTGCTGCGCACTTACCTGGACTTTGCGCTTTCTTTGCCGTGGAAAAAAGAAGAAATCTTTGAACCGGATTTAAAGGAAGCCAGAGCTGTGCTTGACCAGCGTCACGCCGGTCTGGAAAAAGTCAAGGAACGCATCCTCCAGCATCTGGCTGTCATGAAGCTGCGCAAGTCCATGAAAGGAAGCGCCATCCTGCTGGTTGGCCCTCCAGGAACCGGAAAAACTTCGCTGGGCAAATCCATCGCCCAGGCGCTGCACCGTCCATATGCCCGCCTTTCTTTAGGCGGTATCCGAGACGAATCTGAAATCCGCGGCCATCGCCGTACCTATGTAGGTGCCATGAGCGGCCGCCTGCTCAAAGCCATGAAGCAGGCCGGAACAACCAACCCGGTCATGATTCTTGATGAGCTGGACAAAATAATGGCTGGCGGCTTCTCCGGCGACCCGGCTGCTGCCATGCTTGAAGTGCTCGATCCGGAACAGAACGATACCTTTACCGATCACTACCTGGATCTGCCGTATGACCTGAGCGATGTCATGTTTATTGCGACCGCAAACTCCCTGGATACGATTCCGGCTCCGCTGCTTGACCGTATGGAGATCATCCAGCTGACCAGCTATACGCCCAGCGAAAAGTTTGTGATTGCCAGAGACCATCTGCTTCCGGAAGTCCTGGCTGAACACGGCATCGACCAGGAACGCCTGGTTGTTGAAGATGGCGCCCTGGAAGAAGTCATCAACTCCTACACAATGGAAGCCGGATGCCGCGGCCTGAAAAAGCAGCTGGCCAAGATTGCCAGAACCAAGGCGGTTGACCTGATTGAAAACGAGAACGAACCCGTTGTCGTGAAGAAAGAAGATCTGGAAGGCATCTTTGGCCCTATTGCCGTTCATCACGAAAAAGTCAAGGATTCCAATCCGTGCGGTGTGGTAACCGGCTTGGCCTGGACAGCCGTTGGCGGTGAAGTCCTGTTCATTGAAGCAGCTTCCATGCCGGGCAGCGGCCAGATGATTCTGACCGGCCAGCTGGGCGATGTCATGAAGGAATCTGCCCGGATTTCCTACTCTGTGCTCAAATCCAGACTGCCTCTGGACACGATGGAATTTGCCAAGCAGGATATCCATATTCACTTCCCGGCCGGGGCTACACCAAAAGACGGCCCGTCAGCCGGCATCACGATCCTGACTGCCCTTGCCTCCCTGGCCTTGCGCAAGCCGGTTGATTCTCACATTGCCATGACCGGCGAACTTTCCCTTTGCGGCGATGTTCTGCCGATCGGCGGTCTGAAGGAAAAACTGTTTGGTGCCATGCGCGCAGGAATCACCAAGGTTCTCATCCCCTGGGATAACCAGCGCGACCTGGAAGAAGTAAGCCCGGAAGTCAAGGAAGCTCTGACCATCGTGCCGGTTAAAACCGTTGAGGATGTCCTCAAGGAAACCCTTGGCGTTCACCTTGCAGCCTATGAAATTCCAAAACTTGCCGCTGAAAACGCGACAACTGTAATTATCTAGAAATACGGCCTGCTTCAAGCCGGTTTTCTGAACGGAGAACCGGGCGGAGTACCTGCCTGATCAGACAACGGAGGATCCTCTCACCACTGGATCCTCCGTTTCTTTTTTTGCCGGCAGTTTAAGCCGCCCTGAAAAGCAAACAGCGGAGCCATCTCTGGTCTCCGCTGTTTTTATTATCCTATCCATTTTTTTAGACTTACTTTGAGTATATCAAATCTATTAACTATTCAATTATCCTGAATGCTGTCTTTTCTCATGACCCAGTCATCCAGATGGATTCATTCTTGCAGCCGATTCTAAAACCGGCGAAGCATCCGCTGGTGTTCTCCTTGTTTTTTTCAGTTCGAATGAGCAGACTGAGAAAAGAGTTTAACCGGAACCGAAGTCCGCTTTTCTTGTTCTTCCAGACTCTGAAAAAGGCAGATGGTCAGTCTGCGAATCTGGCTTTTTTCAGATTTTGTTTTATCTGAAAAGCTCTTTAAGCCCAGCGGCTCTTTCTTTTACAGGCACTGCCTTATTAATCTCTTCAAGAAAGGCCAATATGCACTCTCATTTTCCATGGCTTCCCGTGCCTCATCAGCCCGTCCATTAGCGATAATTCAGAAGTAAAGACAGCGAGCTTCCAGGTATCCTTGGGCAAATCCTCTGCTTCCTACTCTTCTGGCAAAGCTGCTTTCTCCTTTCGCTTTTTGCGGGCCGTCCTGGTATCCACCAGCTGTTTCTGGTAATCCGCCCCGTCATAGCCCTTGATCCGGGCAGGCATCCTCTTGTCCGGCCAGGACTGGATTTCAATGCCTGAAGCAATCTTTTCGCCTTCCGGCAGACTCCAGAGCTGGTACACATCCCGCTCGGCTTCAAGCAGCCGGTTTTCTTTTGAGAGGGCCCAGCTGGGCTTGCGATCCGACAAGGCTTCTGGATCTACCGCTTTCCACCCAAAAACGGCACAGTTTAAAAGATCAGCCAGAATATCGTTATAGCTGAAAAACTCCTTAGCGCTGGCAGCTTTCTTTTTAGGCATAATCATCGTCTTTCTGTAAGAACTGAATCTTTTTCTCTTTTTCTGCAGAAATGAAACCGGCACGCCATAACGCTTTTTTAAGATCAGGATAGTTTCTGGCCATTTTTTCCAACAGCATTTTTACTGGACGATCTGGCACGAATGGCTTTTGACTTTTTTAAGTGATATCACACAGCCGCCATAAAACAGTCTGGATCTTGAATCAATAACTAATATTTGATATTAGAAGTCATATATGAATTATTTATGTCTGTATTACGATTCTTTTATAACAGCATATGACCGCCAAAAAACGCTGGTTTCCATATCAGCAAGCCCGTATCAAATTAAAACAGCCAGATGTTTTTTGCCTGCCCGCTCTTCAGGCAAAGCGAAAAGCGGAGATCATCCCTGCCGCCTGCCATTCGCGTCTGGAAAATGTAACGAAAAAAGTGCAGATTTCTTTGCACCTCTTTGGGGAAATATAGGAAATCTGCACGTTTTACAGGGGTGATCGGGCAGTC
>Jenna_p1__coassemble_2507_pt1 | contig 8197 bp, 6 predicted proteins | sample Jenna_p1__metabat2_low_PE_009 | metagenome-assembled genome bin Jenna_p1
ATCAAAAAGCGACAAAGGAGCGGAACAAGAACCGCCGCAGAGCAGCAAAAAAATGATCAAATAAGATTAAAATAACGATAAAAATAACAATCAAATAAAAATAAACGATCGATAAAAGATCCGGAAATAAATATTGCCAGACAGGAATGAATACGGCGCAGCGAGAATAAGAGCAATGAGAATAAGAAAGGAAGATGGATATGGAGCGCAAATACTGGATTTACCTGAAAGATCTGTTTTTACAAAACTGGCTGCTGGTCGCTGCCTGGATCGGGTCCGGCCTGCTGTTTGGCCTGCTTCTTTTTGCCTATCAGTACTCCTTTGAGCCCGTCATCCTTTACTGGATTTTAACCAGTATCCTCATGCTGATCTATCTGGGGTTTTATCTGCGCCGGCTCCATACGGTCAAGCATCTTCTCAACGCAGACTCCTTTGATCCCAAGGAATATCCCCAGGATCTGAAGCGGTGTGCCGCCAAGATGGAAGAGCTCGCCCGTCATACCCAGCAGCTGGAAACAGACCTGAAAAAGGAAAACACCCAGATGCAGGATTACTTTTCGTTGTGGGCCCACCAGATCAAGCTGCCGCTTTCTGTCATTTCCCTGCAGCTGGATCTGCCCGAGCCAAACCTGGAAGCCATAAGGCAAAGCGAAAAACGCATCGACGAGAGTGTCGGAATGGTCATGGCCTATGTGCGGCTTTCCGGCAGCGACTACCGCATTGTCCAGACCGCGCTGGAACATGTCGTAAGACAGGTTTTGCGGGATAATTCTTCGAATTTTATCGGCCGCCGTATCCGCCTCGAAACCGATTTTGAAGGCGATCCGGTACAGACCGACCGCAAGTGGATCGCGTTTGTCATTGAACAGCTTCTTTCCAATGCCCTGAAGTATTCACCCGACGGTTCCATGATCCGCATTGCCACCTGCGATAACACCCTGACCATTGAAGATGAAGGCGTAGGCATTGCTCCGGAAGATCTGCCGCGGATCTTTGAAAAAGGCTTTACTGGCCGCAACGGGCATGAAAATACGTCAGCCTCCAGCGGGCTGGGACTGTATCTTTGCAAGAGGATCTGTGATAATCTCGGCTGCCAGCTGATTCTGACCAACCGCGATCAGGGCGGCGTTTTGGCCAGAATCATCTTCCCCGATACGCCTTATATTTATGAGTAGGTTTTATGAGCAGGATCCCGAACAGGGGATGGCCGGTTTCTGAACCATCTGCAGTTAAGGGTGACTGATGCCTGCAGTCGCTAAACTGAGTTTTCGGAATTTCCAGGCCAGATTTCCGTATTTATAGCCGCGCAGCCTGCACAGGTGGCGGATGTTTAGAACTGTTATAGATTTTTTCATTTTTTGCTTTCAGAGCTGTAAGAATAAAGTACTCTTCGTAAGGTGAAGCCATGGCAGGTATGTCATGGTTTTTTCTATACTTCTAGTCGTAAGGAGGAATTGTTTATGCCAGTTCTTGAAGTGAGCAATCTTCAGAAAATATACAGATCAAAGTTTTCTTCGGTAACCGTTGAAGCTTTACATAATGTTTCATTCAGTATTGAACCCGGTGAATTTGTCGCCATCATGGGCGAGAGCGGATCGGGAAAATCGACTCTGCTCAACATTCTTGCCGTTCTTGATACCCCGACTCAGGGAACTGTCCTGATTAATGGCCAGGATTCCGCCAGGATTCCGGCCAAAAAGCTTTCCAGCTTCCGCCGCAACCAGCTCGGTTTTGTCTTTCAGGATTATTCCTTGCTGGATACTTTTAACCTGCAGGACAACATCCTGCTCCCGCTGGTCCTCAACCAGGAAAAGCATTCCGAAATGGTCAAGAAGCTCAAGCCGATCAGCCATAAGCTGGGACTGGATCCGCTGCTTAAAAAATATCCATACGAGATTTCCGGCGGCCAGAAACAGCGCGCGGCCATTGCCCGGGCGCTGATTACCAATCCTTCAATCCTGCTGGCCGATGAGCCGACCGGCGCGCTCGATTCCAAAAGCTCGGGCGAGCTTCTGGAACTGTTTGAGCGGCTGAACAAAGCGGGTCAGACGATCGTCATGGTCACGCACTCGGTCAATGCCGCCAGCTATGCTTCCCGGGTCCTGTTTATCCGCGATGGCGTAATTTTCCATCAGCTGTACCGGGGCAATCAGAGCCGGGAACAGTTCTTTGAACAGATCTCCAATACCCTGACCATCATGACCAGCCAGGAAAGAGCGTAGGAGGTGTGCGATGAATCATTTCGTCTACCTGAAACTTGCCATTCAGTCCATCAAGAAAAGCTACCGGATTTCGGTACCGTTTCTTGGCGGATCCATTCTGATGTGCGCCATCCTCTACAGTATCACTTCCCTTTCTCAGAACCCCGCGCTGCTTGACGGCGACTTTTTCGGGAGCAATATTATGGCCACCTACCTGATGCTTGGCAGCTGGATCTTCATGCTTTTCGTGCTGATCTTCCTGTTTTACCTCAATTCCGTCTGGGCCAAAAGCCGCCGGCAGGAAAACGGGCTGCTGTCCATTCTGGGCATGGAAAAGAAGCATCTGCTTCGCATCCAGTTTTACCAGCTTCTGATTTTTTACCTGCTGACCATCGGGCTTGGCATCCTGCTGGGAATCGGGCTTGAAAAGCTGGTTTTGCTGCTGGTCATCCGGATTTTCAACATGCCTTCTGTCCTTGGCTTCCATCTTTCGATGAATGCCGTAGCCACCGTTGCCGGGTGGATTGGCCTTTGTTATATAGCCTTGCTTGGCTATTCCTGGATGAATACGCTGACCGTCCGTCCGTTAGAAAATGTCCACCAGAAATCGGCCGGCGAGCAGAAGATCAAAAACCGATGGGTTCTGGCTTTACTTGGCATCGTCTCTTTAGGAGCCGGCTATTACCTGGCCATCACAACCAAAAACCCTGTACAGGCGTCCATGCTGTTTTTTGTGGCTGTCATCCTGGTCATTATCGGAACCTACCTGCTTTTTGCCTTTGGCTCAAGCGTGATCATTCAGGCTCTGCAGAAAAACAAGGCTTTTTACTACAAGCCCAACCACTTCATTACCGTTTCAACCCTGAAATACCGGCTGAAGCAGAACTCCGCTGCTCTGGCCAACATCGCTATTCTTTCGACGATGGTTTTAGTCACCCTCTCTACAACCGTTTCCCTGGTTGCCGGAGTCGATAACACCTCCCGGCTGATGTATCCAAATGATGCCCTCATCACCGTCATGATGAATGATGAAAATCCCATTCCGGATGCCCAGGCCGTTTATGACGATGTCCTGCAGACTGCCGAGCAGACTGGCTATGCCCCGGCCAGCCCGTTTTACTACAAAATGGGATACAAAAACTTCAGCACATCCTCACCGACCCAGCCGCTGGAGACGACGGTTCTGGATGTTGAAGACTGGAACCGGATCAGCGGCCAGTCAGTAAATCTTAATCCCGGCCAGGCTGCCGTTTTAAATAAGGAAGACCTGGTTGGAGAAGTATTGAACGACAGTGAAAATCCGCAGGCTGCCCCTCTTGAAATCACCCAGAATATTACCGATATTCCTGATGAACTGCGCCAGCCGGATATGAACCTGGTTTTGCTGATCCGCTTTTCGGATCTGCCCTCGACTGTTCCGGGTCTGCGCTATGTCATCGGCTTTGACAGCGAGAAGGCTGCCCAGATTACGGAAGACGAGCAGCTGCTGAAGATGGCTGATGAATTTAACGCAAATCTTCGGGAAGGACAGCTCAAGGAAAACGGATCCCTCCGGTACGATGCCCGCAATTATGAAAAAACACTGATGTTTACAATGTATGCCGGACTGCTCATTATCGGTATTTACCTGAGTATCCTGTTTGTCATCGCGGTTGTTCTGATCATGTACTACAAGCAGCTTTCGGAAGGCATCGAAGACCAGGGCCGCTTCAAGATTCTTAAAAATGTCGGCCTGGAAGAAAAGCAGGTGCGCAAGGTCATCAACGACCAGGTGCTGATCATGTTCTTTCTGCCGCTGGCTGTGGCCTTTATCCATATCCTGTTTGCTTTCCCGATGATCAGCCGCATGCTGATTATCATGACTCCCGGATCCCAGAATGTCTTCCTGATTGTGACGATTGCAACTTTCGTCATTTTCGCCCTGATTTATCTTGTGATCTACAAACTGACCGCCAGAACGTACTACCGCCTGACCTGGTCCCAGCAAAACGCCTGAATGTAAAGACCATCGATTCTGATGCGTTTTTATCCGGCTGATGGCCTTCCAGTCATGGTCTTGCTCTCTGGATTTTATTCCCGGACAACTGTCCGGGTTTTCTTCTGGCTTTTTCCTGCCTTTTCAATTTGTCTTTCGCTTTGAAAGATAAAGGGCGATCCTGGTTAACAGGCATCCTGTCTGACAGGTATTCCGGCCGGGAGACTGTCTTGAAACTCTGTATGCTTCTGCAAACTTTCTGGAAACAATAAAACGGCAGGAAAGCCCCGCACCAGAGGGCTTTTCTGCCGTTTGGATTTTCAGATGGACTGTCTTTGACAGGCTGATAGGCCGCCCGACAGGGATCTGAAAATTTGTTCTTCACTTTTTATATGGGTTTATTACTGTATTGGGGCTTTGCTCAGTGCAGCGGATGGGCGGATCAGTTTACCCAGGCGACAGACTGTTTTTCGGAAACCGGGTAAATCATCAGGTCCGATTTGTCCAGGTCAAGAGCCTTGGTATGAATGCCGTTAATCTGCTGGTCGCTGTAAGTGGTCCAGTAGAAATCCATCGTTTCCAGGTTGGCCCCGCTGGAATACTGCGTGATTTCATACAGCTTGTCGGAAACCTGGTCGCATCCATCCGCCTGGGCGACAGACTGCATAATATGGAAATACTGCGTCAGGCAGGCTTCATCGGTAGCCTTGGACTTGGAGTTGGCCAGAGTGAATCCGGCGCGGACAAAACGCTCTACCGAGCTTAAGCCGCCAGGCAGACCGTTGCTGCCCATGCCTGTTCCAAAGACTTCAACATCTTCCTTTGGAGCGATGCGATTGACTGGATAGTCGGAAGTCAGGTTCAGGTAGTTGCAGAAGTTGTAATACTGGGACGGGAATTCCGGCTGGTTGGTCAGGACCTTAAGCGGGTTGTCATAAATATGAAGGCCGGTTGCGGTCTGCTCAATAACGATAGTCTTTTCGGCATCTGCGCACAGCCAGTGCAGCGGCGAAGCCTGGTACTGGTCGCTGTAGCTGATCGCCCGGATATTGATGTTTTCCGCCATCTTTATCAGGTCATCAAGCGTCCTGGCTGTAGAAAGCAGGTAAGGAATCAGCTCAAAAGAACCGATGTTTACCTTCCCATCAACTTTTTCTTCATTGTACTGAGCAAAGCCGGAGAAATTCAGGCCGGCAATGCCTACACCGTATTCATTGACCGCTTCAAAGTAAAGCGGATAGTTACCTGCATCAATAGCCATGCCGACAATTGCCGCATGGGATTTGATGGGTTCAATTTCCTTAAAATTAAAAACATAGTTTCTTGGAGTGACGATTACGCTGTTGCCCATGGCAAACTGCAAATCGAGGTTCCGTCCAAAGTAGGAGATTCCTTCGTTGGCATATAAAACAGAAGTGCACATCGTTTTTCCTCCTGAGCGGATGGTTAAAAAGAATAACCATTCCGACTCACTAAAATTATAGAGGGAGCGAAATCTGCGGCAGACTGTTTTGCTTTGATTTATGTGATCGCTTCCGGATCGTGATTGAGACTGGTTCCTGCTTCTGAAAGCCAGGCTTTCACAGTTTTCAGATCCAGCTTCATTCCATTGGCAATTTTTTCAGCTGAATAGTCCTGCGCTGCCAGTTTTACTGCCGGATTTTTCACTACCCTATCCCGCATTTGATCAGGCAGTCCGCCAAGCTCTTCCTCCCACAGTCTGTTCAGTGCTTCTGTTCAGATTTCATTTCATTCCGTACTCATCAAATCTTCGTGAATTTCTTTTCATCCGCTTAATCCGTTTAAGCAGCAGATAAAATTGAATGCCCGGATCAATAATTCTGCTGACCTGCCGGCAGCAAAAAAAAGTGCCGTTTCGCCAGATGAAACGACACCTTTCTCACTGCCGGAAAAGCACATTCTGCATCCGTCAGTGTTTTAAGCATTATGGTTTGGATCGAACAGAACCGATTAAACAGCTTTTGCTGATTCTGCCTTCTTGCTGAAAGACTTTTCTTCGGAAGAAGCGGTCTTCTTCCGGGAAAGACCCAGAACCAGGGCACCAACGACTGTACCGACAAGCAGGGCCACCAGGTACATTAATGGATTTCCAATCGTAAGCAGAACGAAGATTCCGCCATGAGGAGCCATCAGGGTGCAGTTGAAGAGTTCAGAAAGAGCACCAGCCAGAGCGGATCCGGCTACAGCAGCCGGCAGGACATGGAGCGGGTCGCTGGCCGCAAAGGGAATTGCACCTTCAGTAATGAAGGAAAGACCCATGATGAAGTTGGCTGGAGCAGTTTTTCTTTCATCTTCTGTGAAGCGGTCCTTAAACAGGATAGTAGAGAGGGCAATAGCCAGAGGAGGTACCATGCCGCCAATCATGACTGCGGCCATGATGGAATAGTTGCCGGCAGCCAGAGAAGCGGTACCAAATACATAAGCAGCTTTGTTGAACGGGCCGCCCATATCCAGAGCCATCATGCCGGCAAGAAGAGCACCAAGAACGATGGAGGAAGAGCCGTTGAGCGATTCGAGCCAGAAATTCATCTGGGTATTGAGCCAGCCGACTGGGGGTTCAACGATGTAAAGCATGATCGCACCGATAGCGGCGATGCCAAGGAGCGGATAAATCAGCATTGGCTTAATTCCTTCAAGGGAGGAAGGCAGTTTCGCACAGATCTTCTTGAAGAAGTTTACCAGGTAGCCAGCAACAAATCCGGCAAGCAGAGTGCCTAAAAAGCCGCTGGTGCCGTTGGCAGCAAGCAGGCCGCCGATAAAGCCGGGTGCCAGACCTGGACGGTCGGCAATTGCTTCGGCAATGTAGCCGGAAAGAACAGGAAGCATCAAGCCAAAGGCCAGGCCGCCGACATTCTTGAAGAAAGCAGCTGCCGGAGTAATGGTACCGAACAGCGTCTTTTCGGATTCAGCCAGGGTATTCATGTCCACCGAGAAGCCATCGATCATAAAGGCAATGGCAATCATCAGGCCGCCGCCGATAACAAAGGGCAGCATGTGGCTGACACCATTCATCAGGCTGGTATAAATCGAGCGCCAGCCGGATTCTTTCTTAGCACCGGCTCCATCATCACTTCCAGCCCCGCTGCCATGGAAAACCGGTGTACTGGGATCAAGGGAGCGCCGGATCAGTTCTTCCGGCTTGTGAATTCCGTCAGAAACCGGAGCCTGGACCAGCCGCTTGCCATCAAACCGGTCGGTTGGAACCTTGGCATCGGCTGCGACAATAACGCCGGCTGCTTCCTTGATTTTCTTCTGGGGTAATGACATTTTTGGCACCACCGGAACCTCTGGTTTCCACTTTGACCCGGTAGCCCAGCTCCTTGGCTTTCTTTTCGATGTTTTCAGCAGCCATGTACGTATGGGCAATGCCGTTTGGACAGCTGGTTACACCCAGGATTAACGGTGCATCCGCATTGCTGGTAACGGCGGCCTCTTCTTTGGCCGGTCCTTCCAGGGCGGTTTCAGCATCCGTCAGAATCTGCAGGAACTCTTCCGGTGAGGCGGCCGACTGCAGTTTCTGGGAAAGCTTTTCGTCCATGAGCATGCGGCTGAGCTTGGCCAGAACTTCAAGATGAACGTCTCCGCCTTCCGGTGCAGCAATCAGAAACAGCAGATGCACAGGCGCCCCATCCTGGGAGGCGTATTCTACGCCTTCCGGGATGACCATGGCAGCCAGGCCGGCTTTGCTTACCGCGGCATCGTGGCCATGCGGAATGGCAATGCCAATGCCGGTGGTGCTTTCTTCTTCGCGCTCGAAGACTTTCTTCGCATACGCTTTGCGGTCATTGATTCTGCCGCTGCCGACCATCAGGTCGATCGCTTTGTTGATAATTTCCTCTTTGGATGAAGCAGCCGCTTTGAGGTCGATTGCTTCAATCGCCAGCAAATCTTTAACCTAAGATCTACTCAAAAGTAGGACCATATATTTTCCTGGAATAGTCTTTTAAATCCAGGGATCCAGGTATTGGGATGTCCAGAACTCGAAACAGCTCCTTCACCT
>Jenna_p1__coassemble_2631_pt1 | contig 7780 bp, 4 predicted proteins | sample Jenna_p1__metabat2_low_PE_009 | metagenome-assembled genome bin Jenna_p1
AGTGGAATCGGGTCAGATTTGCCAAAATACATAGGGAGCCTCCATAGTTTATTTATTCCAATTATTATGCTATAGAAACTCAGAAAGAAAAGCGATATTCACCGGAAATATCGCTTTAGGTAAAATATTTTTATTCAATAGCAGATGCCTGACACCCGAAATCACAGGTCATGAAGACTCGATTGCAGGTTTCAATGGAACGATTGGTAGTTGGATTCATAAGTTCTCCTTCTTATTTATATTTCAGATCACTTCATTTCTTCGATTGTCTTGGAAAATACAGCAGGCAATTGAGATGGAGGAATTTGCCTGCTGGAATGATCAGCTTTAAATAATCAGCGTATTATTTGGTTTTATGATATTTAACTGTTTGATCAAACTGAAAATTTCTGACGGGCAATCTGAACTGACTCTAAACAGCAGGAAAAAACAGAATTCATCTTCCGAAGAAGAAAGCTCGTACAGCATTGTTTCTTTATTATCTTCAATAATAGGTCACTGCAGCAGCTTTTATCCATCAGCTGATCAAGAGATTAAGAAGAAGATTAGACATCTGCAAAGGAGCTGTCCTGGCTTCTATTCATTCGCTTTGGCTGCCTCGGCTTTTTGGCGAATCAGTTCGATGGCTTCTTTGCCAGTGACATGATCAATAGCCATTTTAAGCATGCATAGCGGGATCCAGTCTTTTTTGATGAATTGTTCCCGGTTTTCCGGCAAGTCATTGGGTGCGTATTTTTTTGCCAGAAGCTCAATCGCTTCCCGCTTTTCGTGATCATCTTCCATGATTTCCATAGTGCCAAAGACAATTACGCTGCGAAAGAAAGTTGTGTATTTTTTCGGAACGATCTGGTCCTGATCAATGACACAAAAGGATGCTTTAGGGTTTTGCCGGATCAGATCCAGCTTATGGCCGGATTTTGCGCAATGAAAATACAAAGTGTTTCCCTGCTGGACATAGCTGATGGGTACCGCATAAGGATAGTCTTCATCACCAGCCAGTGCCAGAACACCATGCGTACCGCGGGCAAGAATTTCTTCAATCTCCTGTGGACTTAAGGCCTGTCTTCTTCGTCGCATTTCTCGAAACATAAAATCGCCTCCTTATATATAGCGGGTATCTTGCAGGATCGGAGAAATCCCGTTTTCCGCAATTAAAATAGCAGGTTTTCCTTTTGCTTGTATGAAAGGAAAATCGAATACAAACAAAGAACAGGCAGGAAATCACTGGATCGCCTGCCTGGAATCATGTTGGATTGTGGGTTAATTCTGGTTTTGTTTTTTTCGGCCGAAGAACAGACCGAGAACTAGGATTGAAGCAGAAAGCAGAGCGGCAGCCATCCAGGAAGCGGCTTTAGAGTCCATACCGGTAGGAACAGTTTTACCTGTATCCGCTTTTCTGGTCATGGCAGGAACTGCTTTGTATACAGCAGCGCTTTGGAGCTTGATGTCTTGCCATTGGGTGCTGCTGGGTACTTGTGGTTCTGGAGCAGCTGCATCTTCATCATTAACCGAATCTGTGGTTACGGATTTCGATGGAGCAGGATTTTCGAATTCTGTTTTTTGGGGATCCTCGTTTTGAGGCTGTACGGGATTTTGTGGCTGAGGATCACCTGGCTGCGGCTTTTCTGGATCTGGTGTCCCTGGATTTTCATTTTTGGGCTGATCTGTGCCTGGCTTTTCAGGTTCTTCAGTGCCTGGCTTTTCAGGTTCTTCAGTGCCTGGTTTTTCAGGTTCTTCAGTGCCTGGTTTTTCAGGCTGTGGTTTGGCTTTTGGCTTGTATTCCGTTTTGAAAACTGAATACATGGAATCGAACGATTCTGCTTTTGGTGCGGTGGGGCGCTGCAAAAACATCTCAAAGCTGGTCATCAAACGGGCTGGTTTTGCTGCTGGCGGCTGTTCGGGATCGGGCTGGCCGGTGATCGATGGGTTGTCCCATTTGGATTGGGCATAGTGAATTTCGCCGCCCGCAGCCAAGCCGGGATTTCTGTCTTTTGAATTAGTGCCGTTCACGGTATCGGCAATGATGTTGCCAACATGCGTTTCGTTTACGTTGACAGTGGCTTTAGGCGCCAGGATGGAGCCAACGGAGGATTTTACCAGGTTGATGATCCCGGCAAAATCGCCAAAGTTCAGCATCACGCGGCCCGACATCGGATCCCATTGAGAATAAGGATTGCTGTTGATGTCGATAAAGCGCTGGAGCGAATAGTTTTCACCGGCTTTTAAATTGGCCAGATTGAAGACAATACGCTGATCTTCTTTCAGATTTTTGATGTACATTTTAGCCCGTTCTGGATTTTCGTTCAGCAAAGTCGCCATGCTGTCGACATCCAGATCGATGTAGTAGGTTCCATCGCGCAAAACGCTCTGGAGACTTTCATCATTGCAGTCAATGATAATGTCTTTTTTCCAGGGCTCTTCTTTGCGGGCAGTCGCCTGATTTTCGAGCTGAGTGCGCAAATCTTTAACGGACTGCTGGAGCTTTTCATCGCCCGAGTTTTTGACATGATCGCGCAGGCCCATTGAATAGCTGGTCAGCTTTTCGAGTTCCTGGTTAAAGTCAATCTTATGGGAATCACTGGCAGTAAAAATGCCTTTCAGCGAATCTTTGCCGTTAGTGATTTTGATCTTCTTTTCCGGATTGGCTTTTTCTATCAGATAGTAATCCACTGAATTTCCATTTTCGATGACTTCAACTCCATAGCCATCCCCTGCAATCAGGTAAGAATCGGTATTGTGCAGCTTGATTTCATTATTTTCATAATGGTTAAAGTAGCTGATGCCGCTGAAATTGAAGTCAACCTGGTCATGATTGCGGTTTGCTCCCATTTTCAGGGTTACGGGATAGTCTTTGCCATTGGCATCTTTGGCCGTGAAGTGTTTTTCAGTATCAAAACCAAAGTCGGCACCGGCATACAGGTGGTCTGCAGCGAAGTTTCCTTCGGCATCGCCATTCCAGTGAATGTTGCGGGCAAAGATGGAGAAATTGCCGGCATCACCCAGTTTGTTTTCACTGGCCGAGCGGAACGTATCCTGCCATGGACCGGTGTGATGATCCAGAGTGGAATGAATCCGCTGATCGGTCTGGCTGCCATTCAGGATGGCTTTGATTTCATCCCCGCTTAAAGTCACAGATAAGGATTGTTTTTCCTGTTCTGAAAGAACAATACCTTTTAAGGTGTACTGACCTTTGCCATCTGTGAGCTGAACATCAGCTGTCTGTTTTGTACCATCAGGCAGAGCGATTTCAATAGTCACCTGATGGGGATCGGATTTGGAAGAAGTCACAGTCAAAGCCAAATCGACACGGGTATGATCCGAGGTCTGGACTTCCAGTGTGGCATTGCCAATGGAATGAGTCAGTTCATGTTCTGCTCCAAGAATGTCTCCTTGAGGACTGGTTTTTGTCAATTCGGACATGGAAACGGTAAGATTTCCGCCTGCCGCCAGATGTTCTTCCTGGTGAGTTTCCGTACGGATAATCTGGTCTGCTGGAGGAGTTGCTTGGTCGTCCTCGGTTTCATAGCGTTTGGTTGTTTCCTTGCCAATGACTTTTCCATTGGCATCCAGCAAAGTCCGGATGATGGTTTCGACATAAACACCATTTTCTTTTGCCGCAGTGACAATGTCTTCCAAGCCATAGTGCCAGCCTTCAGGCAGACTTTGTTCGGTATATGTGGTTGTGCTCGTTTTTGTCCAGGATGTAATCTGGCCGTCCTGGGTCCGGTTGTGAACAATCTGGGTTGTCGTATTGCCATCGGTCGTGGTCTTTTCGGCCGGAATTTCGGGCTGTCCCAGATCTACGGTATGGTTTTTGCCGGGATTAAGGTCCAGGGCTGGATGAGAAACAGAAGCAGCTGAAGCTGGATTTGAGGCCATGGCGGCTGGTTCGTTTGCATCCGCTTTGGTCTCATCGCTTCTGGCTTCGTTTTTGGAAGTTTCATCCGAGGCCTCTTGATCGGCAGATGAATGGACTGTCTGTCCATTTCCATTCAGTGCGGCCGCAGCATCAGCCGCCAGATCCGCTTGAACTTCGGTTTGTCTGCTTGCTTCGGGATTTGCTTCCGAAAGAGCAGCTGAGCCTTCTTCTGTTGGGGTATTAGATGGTACTGAATACTGAGGTGCGGGGATTGCTCCAGCATTTTCAAAAGGAACGATTTGTTCTTCCTGTGATGTGGAAACGGAATCATTGTTATTTTTCACAAAACCAAGGCCCTGATCGGCAGCAGATCCGCTCGTTGCCGCTGGTTCGCCCACTTCCGATTGGGCAAGCACGGGGGTCTGGATTGTTCCGGCAAGGGAACCAAGGGCAAGAAGCAAAGATAGAGTGCGTCTATATTTTCTCTTGTTCATAATCTCCTTTGTCATTTCTCCTTCAAAATTAGTTTTCACTTTGTACTTTTTGGTACATTTTCAAACCGCTAAAAAAGCTTCATAAACAAGTCTCTTTTTTAGTATTTGTTGAACTGCTCATTGATTATGATCAAGATCAGATGTTTTTTCAGTCTGAATGCTCACAAAAAACTGTAATAATTTGAGATGCATTTAATTTAGTTTTTCTGCAAAAAATACTTGACAAGTAGTACGGGCAAGCCTGTTGCCTGCTTTTCTTGCCAGAATAAAGGAAAAGAGACTGGATTCCGGTTTTGGAATCAGTGTGTTTTCTTTCATCAGGCCGAAGCGTTTGCTCCCTGTCCGGTTGAAAAGTGGCGGTTTCAATGCAGAAAGAAAGAAAAAGCAAGAAAAGAGAAATATGAAAACATAAATGAAAACAATTACACTGATATAGCGAAACAGATGTAATTAAACAGGATAGCTGCGAAATAAAATTCGAAAATAGACTAGTGAAACGGCTGAAACAGTGCAAAATATCAACCATAAAGGATAAAAGCAAGGTGGAAACGCAGAGCAGCAGCGAAAACAGGCCGTACAAAAAAGACTGCATCCATAATGCAGTCTGAGATAGAGTCTGAAGACCAGATTCGAAAGGAAATGGAAGACGGGAGAATCAAAAACGAAAGGATCAGTGTTGATATCCAGAAGGACCATAAACAACCGAGGTATCCAAAACAGATGAATTCGATGCAGAAGAATCAGACCCAGAAGAATTTGTAAAATAGCGCATTGGCACATTATACAAACCCTGAGGGGTGATCCGGATTTCGGGAATGACAGGCAGCGACAGAAAAGACAGGGTGGTAAATGGATCAACACCCGGCTTGATTCCCATCTGGCGGATTTTGGCTTTCATCTGGGCAGCAATCTGGTTTACGCTTTGGGCATCCTGATGGCTCATCAAGCCGCCTATCGGCAAAGGCAGCCGGAAAATGACTTGACCCTTTTCAGCTAGTACATATCCGCCCCCGATCACTTCCAGTTCATGAATAGCCAGGGCCAGATCTTTAAAATTATCGCCGGCGCCGATGATGTTGTGACTGTCATGGGCATAACTGGCGGCCAGCGCTCCATGGTGAAGATTAAAGCCTTTAAGCAGTCCGCAGGCAAACTCACCGGTTTTGCCATAGCGCTCCATCGCACAAACATAATTGCACTGGGCCTTTTGCTCGTCGGAAAGATCAGCCACATCCACAGAGCGGGTGAGCAGCTGGTTGTCAACCAGCTCAATGACCGGACTGGCCACCAGTGCCTTTTTTAAATCACGTTCATCAAAAGCAGGCAGATGGATAGTATTGACCAGGTTTGGATATTCCTGCTCCAGCCCGTTTTGTTCGAGCCCGTTTTGATTCAGAACGGATGAATCTGGATGGTTGGAATGCAAAGAATCTGCGGACAGCAAGACAGACTGGCCGTTTTTGAAAACATTCAAAATCTTAAACTCCCGCAGGTTGTCGACAATCACCAGATCCGCATCAAAGCCGGGGGCGATGGCGCCTTTGGTTTTGAGATGGTAGTGCATGGCGGGATGAAGAGTGGCCATTTTAATCGCTTCGAGGGGCGGACAGCCAAGAGACACGGCTTTTTTCACGCTCCAGCAAATCGTCCCTTCTTCCAGGATATCTTCGATATGTTTATCATCGGTGCATAAGCAGCAATGGCTCAGCGGAATATGGGCATTGAGCAAGCCCGAAAGCAGATCTTCCAGATTATGAGCCCCGCTTCCTTCCCGCAAAAACAAGGTAAAGCCATTTTGCAGGCGCTCAATCGCTTCCGCTGCCGTTGCCGCTTCATGATCGTTTTCAATTCCCGCCTGCCGGTACGCCTGCAGCGGGGCGCCGGACAGCATCGGAGCATGACCATCAATAGTCAGACCTGCTTCTTTAAAGCGGACAACCTTTTCGAGCATCTTTGGGATTCCCTGTAAAATATCGTCCATGCGCATGACTTCCGCCAGACCCAAAACTCCATCCTGCCCAATAAAAGGCTCCATTTGGGCAACGTCAAACTGTCCAGCCCCATTGACTTCAAAATCACAGCTGGGAACACTGGATGGAATCATGAAATAATAATCCAGGGCGCTTTTCCTGGCATTTTCCAGCATGAACTCCATTCCTTTGCTTCCGCAGACATTGACAATTTCATGCGGATCGCAAATCGCTGTGGTCACGCCCTGAGACAGCAGCACGTTGCCTAAAGCTGCCGGGGTGACCATCGAGCTTTCAATATGGAAATGAGCATCGATAAAGCCGGGAACAACCGTCTTGCCTTCCAGGTCAATTTCTTTAAGACCTTTATACGTCGTCCCAATTCCGGCAATCTTGCCTTTATAAATGCCAATGTCGCCTTCAAGAACCTGGTCCGTAAAGACGTTGACAATCCGGGCGTTTTTGAGCACCACATCGCACAAAGTCTGCGACTGGGCAGCTTCTATTAAATTCCTTAAACAGAAAGTATCCATCATTATCACAACCTTTTGGCTATTATCGCAGATGAACCCGAAAGCAGACAGCATCCTGAATCAGACACTTTAGTGTTTCCAAAAAAAGGCCAAAGCAATGGAACTGGAAGGTGCAATGGAAACAGAGGCCAGCCAGAACCAGGAAATTAACCTTGTTAAAAACATCTCTCTTTTTTGTGCAAATACGGAGAGGGAAAGCAAAAGAATAAGTTTTATAATGCCAAAGATGAATTTCGATTCACAAATTGCACAATAGTGGAAAGGAGATATCTCATGGAATGGGTTGAACGGCTAAACCAGAGCATGAATTACATTGAAGAGCACTTGACGGATGAAATCGACTATGAACAGCTGGGGAGGATTGCCTGCTGCTCTGCCTATCATTATCAGCGAATGTTTACTTACATGGCAGGCATTACCCTGGCAGAGTATATTCGCAGAAGAAAAATGTCGTTAGCGGCAGTGGATTTGCAGGATGGGAAGAGCAAGATTATTGATGTCGCGCAAAAGTATGGCTACCTTTCGCCAACTGCGTTTAACAGGGCTTTTAAGTCTTTTCATGGAATAGCTCCTTCATCCGTGAAAAATAAAGACGTATCTGTAAAATCTTTTTCTCCTATCGTATTTAAAATCGCTGTAAAAGGCGCAACAGAAATGAACTACAGGATTGAAACAAAAGAAGCGTTTCGCATTATTGGTATATCAGCACCGCTTGACAAGGAAATCGAGAATAACTTTATGGTTGTGCCGCAGATGTGGCAAAATGCTGCCGAAAATGGAACCATACAGAAACTGGCAGGAATGATGGATACGGCCCCGGCGGGACTTTTAGGTGTAAGTGCCTGCAATGATGAAGAGCAATGGAAATACTTTATCCTCTGGCCAGAAGACCCCGACTGAATGGGCAGAGCACGAGCCTGAAAG
>Jenna_p1__coassemble_2942_pt1 | contig 6900 bp, 6 predicted proteins | sample Jenna_p1__metabat2_low_PE_009 | metagenome-assembled genome bin Jenna_p1
CTGTAACCCAATGTGAGTCTTAGCTGGTGTTTGTTTTTGGAAGATCCATGTGGTAGAAAAGAAAGGCGGATCCTGAAAGGACCGGAGCAAAATCCGATTCTTTGGGAGAAAGCCAGCAGTACGGTGATGTTAGCTATCGGGAAACACCCAGATCCATATCGAACCTGGCAGTTAAGCCGATAAACGCCGACGATAGTGAATGCGAAAATAGGAAGTCGCCGGACAGAAAAGAAGCATTCTTTTCAGAGAGATCTGAAAGGAATGCTTCTTTTTTAGTGTCGTGGTTAGCGTTATCTAACTTAGAACGGGACTACGGTTAATCCAATTTAAAAAAACAGCCCCGTTTAATCCTTTCGATCGAACGATGGCTGTTTTCAAAAAGGCAAATTGCTGTTTCAGAAGGCAGATAAAGATGATTTCTCTGCTTCAGGAGGTTCTTTCTTAAAAGCTAAATTGTCCGTAGAGCATCAATCAGTTCAGTTTTTGCGCTGGCTTTTTCATCCTTCATCTTGATGACTTTGGCCGGGCAGCCGGCTACGACTGAATTCGCCGGAACATCCTCAATCACGATGGCTCCTGCGGCTACTACAGCATTTTCACCGACATGAACGCCTTCGATGACTACGGCATTGGCGCCAATCATGACATTGTCTTCAACAATCACCGGCGTAGCGCTGGCTGGCTCAACAACACCAGCCAGGACTGTTCCTGCTCCGATGTGGCAGTGTTTTCCGACGATTGCACGCCCGCCCAGGACAGCACCCATATCAATCATGGTTCCTTCGCCAATGCGGGCGCCAATATTGATAATGGCCCCCATCATGATCACTGCATTGTCTCCGATTTCGACCTGGTCCCGGATCATGGCTCCTGGTTCGATCCGGGCATTGATTCCTTTCAGATCCAGCAGCGGGACGGCGGAGTTGCGCATATCATTTTCAACGACGTAATCGTTGATCACCTCGGCGTTTTTAGCAAGGACTGGCTCAATATCGGCCCAGTCGCCGAAAACTACGTTTCCGAATTTTTTGGAATTGGGGAATTCAAGATCTTCCTGTGTATCCAAGTAAACCTTGACGGGGGTTTTCTTTTTTGCGTTTGCGATAAACTGGATAATTTCCTGTGCATCCATTCTTATCATCCTCTTTCTGTGCGATCAGAGCCTGCGTGTTTTGAGTTATCAGGCGTTTTATTCTTGATGGAAAAGATCAGGCTGCAGGAAATCCCTGCAGCCGTTTAATATTAAATTTTAACTGCTGGTAGTAATTCGTTATCAGATCTGGATCAGATCGTCCATGTCATAGAAGCCGTTTGGCTGGTCATTGAGAAATTCGGCTGCTTTTATCGCTCCATTGACAAAGATCTGTCTTGAGTTAGCGTTGTGGGACAGGGTCAGTTCTTCATCCGGACCAAAGAAGCAGATTTCATGTCGGCCTGGAACAGTTCCGCCGCGTAAGGCATGAATTCCGATCTCTTTTTGACGCTTGCCCGTGCGGCCGCTGCGGCCATATACTTTTTCAAATTCATCATCCGGATCTATGGCTTCTACCAGGGCCAGAGCCGTGCCGCTTGGCGCATCAATTTTCTGGTTGTGATGAGTTTCCACCAGTTCCATATCCCAGTCGTTTTTTAAAATTCTGGCCGCCTGGGCTGCAACCTTTGTCAGGACTGCGATGCCCAGTGAGTAGTTGGCTGAAAAGAAGACTGGATTGGTTTTGGCCAGCTTTTTCAGCTCCTCTTTCTGCGCGTCTGAAAAGCCTGTTGTTCCTTCAACGAGTGCAATCGGCTTGCTGGCGATAGCATCCATTACCCATGCGAGATTATCCGGATGCGAGAAGTCAAGAATCAGGTCGGTCTGGTCCAGATGATCGAGCAGGGCTTTCTGGTCAAAGGCATCGGCATGACCCAAAATGGCATGTCCATGATCTTCGGCGGTCTGGGCAAGCAGCTGACCCATTTTTCCTTTTCCAATAATCACAATATTCATTGTTGTTTCTCCTGACCGGCCTTATTCAACCAGTCCTTTTTCCTGGAGGGATTTGTACAGCTTGTCTTTGTGGTCCTGGCTCATTTCATACAGCGGGAGCCGGTATTTCCCGACATTCATGCCCATCATGTTCATGGCTTCTTTTACCGGGATCGGATTGACTTCAATGAACAGATCATGAATCAGATCAAGATACTCCAGCTGCAGTTTTCTTGCGTTTTCATAATCGCCATCCAGGCAGCTCCGGGCAATTTCATGGGCCTGTTCCGGAAGGATATCGGCAAAGACTGAAATCACACCGGAAGCGCCAAGCGACATCATCGGCACAATGATGTCATCGTTGCCCGAATACATGACAAAATCATCGTTGAGCAGTCTGGCTACGTCAGTGGCATAGGACATATTTCCGGATGCTTCCTTGATTCCCTGAATCATCGGATGTTTTGAAAGGCGCTCTACTGCCTTTAAAGAGATTGAGCAGCCGGTCCGTCCGGGAATGTTGTAAAGAATAATCGGAATATGGACACAGTCAGCAACTTTCTTGAAATGCTGGACCATGCCTTCTTCGTTGGCTTTGTTGTAGTAGGGGGAAATCAGCAGCAGGCCATCGGCACCCATATTCTGGTATTTCAGTGCTTTTTCAAGCTGAGTCTGGGTGGAATTGCTTCCGGCACCGACAATGATCGGGATCCGGTTGTTGGCCGTCGCAATCGCGCAGGCGACAACCGCATCATCTTCTTCATGCGACATCGTTGAAGATTCGCCAGTTGTGCCCAGGACGAGGATGCCGTCGGTTTTGTGGGCAATATGCCATTCAATCAGTTCAACAAGCTTCTTGAAATTTACAGTTCCATCTTCGTGAAATGGAGTAATGAGGGCAACAATAGATCCTTTTGGCAGGTTAGTCATAACAGTATTCTCCTTCTAGTATTTTTTCAGCCGGACCAGTCATCAACACGTGCTGGTCATCGGTAATTTCAATCTGGAGTGTTCCTTTTTTCAGTTCTACTTCAACCTTGTTTCCGGTCTTGCCAAGCAGGTAAGAACAAAGAGCTGAAGCACAGACGCCGGTGCCGCAGGCCAGGGTTACACCGCAGCCCCGTTCGTAAGTCTGCACTTTAAGGTGGGCTGGATCAGTGACCTGGACGAAATTGACGTTGGTCTGCTGTGAAAACAGCGGATCATGGCAGATCTGGCGGCCGGTTTTTTCGATATCGGCAAAAGCATCATCGGTATAGACGACGGAATGGACAGTGCTCATGAAAAAGGCATAAAGCGGAATGATTCCATCTTCTGTTTCCATCGGGTAATCCCAGATCTTCTGGTCCGTGCCGATCATTGCCGGATCCCAGTCGGCCTCTCCCATGTCAACCTGGACCAGGAAAGGGTCGGTGTCAACAATCCGGACGACTTTTTCACCGGCCAGAGTCTGGACCGGAAAAGGATTTTCAAGATCAAATCCATGGTCAAAGCAGTATTTTGAAAAGCACCGGATGCCATTGCCGCACATTGGGGCCCGGGATCCGTCCTGGTTGTAGTAGATCATTTCCAGGGGATTTTGCTTTACGGCGATCAGGCCGTCCGCTCCGATTCCGGTATGGCGGTCGCAGACTTTGATGATGAAGTCTTCCTTGTTTTCAATGGCATCGAATGTTTCCCAGTCCAGGAGGATAAAATCATTTCCCAGCCCATGGTATTTGCTTACCGGGATATTCATACTTCCTCCAGCTCCAGGCATTCGCGTCCGATCAGCTCTTCGAAGCTTTGCGGCATGATGGCCCAGCGGATTTTGCCATGATCGACAAAGACAACTCCGGCAAAAGGCAGCTTGTTGTAGTTGTTTGCCATCGAATAGCCATAAGCGCCGGTTGAATGGACAAGCAGCAGGTCGCCCGTTGAGCAGGGCTGCAGGGCAATGCCTTCGCCCAGAATGTCGCCGCTCTCGCAGCATTTGCCGGCAACCGTAACAACTTCCGATTTTTCCTTGTCCATCTGGGTAGCCACATCAAAATCGTAATCGGCCTGGTAGAGAGCCGGGCGGATATTGTCAGTCATTCCACCATCGATAAATACATATTTCTTGTTCTGGGTTTCTTTGAGAAAGCCAATGGTATACAGCTGGTAGCCGGCTTCTGCGACAATTGAGCGGCCGGGTTCAATGCAGACGTGAGAGAAGGAAAGATTGAGTGCTTTTCGTTCTTCTTCCGTTTTGGCAATGATTTTTTTGCAGATCTCTTCAATAGGAATTGGCGCATCCGCATCGGTATAGCGCACCCCGAATCCGCCGCCAAAATCAAGAGTGCGGGTTTTAATTCCGTATTCGTCTTCAAATTCTCTGGCAAAAGCGCAGACCTTGGAGATTTCAGCCATAAAGGCGTTTTCTTCAAAAATCTGGGAACCGATATGGGCGTGGAAGCCATCAAAGACAACATTGGGTGCTGCTTCCAGGGTTGTGATCAGCTGGTGAATTTCCTCTTTGCGCAAAATCGAGATTCCAAACTTGGAATCGATATAGGCCGTCTGGATATATTTATGGGTATGGGCATCAATACCCGGGTTGATTCGCAAAAGAGCATGAACGGGTCTTTCTGCTTTTGAAGACAGGGAAGCCAGCAGCCTGGCTTCCATCAGGTTGTCGACAATAATGGTTTTTACCCCGTATTCAAGAGCCATATTCAGCTCCTGCAGCGACTTGTTATTGCCATGGAAATAAACCTGGTTCATATCAAATCCAGCTTTTCTGGCTGTGAACAGCTCGCCGCCGCTGACTACATCCAGTCCCAGCCCGTACTTTGTACAAAGCCTGTCAATAGCCAGACAGGAAAATGCTTTGGAAGCAAAAATTACAGTCGTATCAAACTGGCTGCTTTTAAAACTGGATACAAATTCTTCCATTCTGTGTTCAAGAGCCGGCTGATCATAAATATAGAGCGGAGTGCCGCATTTCTGGGCAAGTGTTTTTACCGGTACCTCGCTGATCAGAACCTGGCCATCCTGGATGGTAATTTGATCTTTCATATCGAACCTGTATAACCTGCGAGGATATTTCCTTTGCGGATGGAATCGCAGGACCTCTCTTTCTGTCTTTATCCGCCTTTCTGGAGTGCAAAATGCATCGGGCGAAGGCTTCCTTTCAATACGCTGAAACACTGGGGCCTGTTTCTGGCATTCAGTTCTGCAAGAGCCCTTTGGGCTGTCAGTTTCCAGCCTGCCGTTCTTGCAGGATTGAATGGAGCCTGTCCTGGACCAGAATTGCGGCTTGAATATCTGAATGCTTTGACCTGTCTCTCCAGACTGTTCAGCTTTTCCAAAAAAAATCAGTGAGACAGGAAACTATCTCACTGATTGAATGTTCAATTAGCTTGATAGCCCTCCTGCAGATTCCTGCAGACAGTCCAGAAGATATTTTCCGCTGGCCCACCGGAACTTCATGCCTGAATTTCCAGTTCGGCACCATTGCTCAGTATGGACGTCAAACGCCTGCCGGCTTCGTCCATGCTGGTCACGGGTGCAACCTCTATCTCGTTGATCTTTTCGTCATCTTACCTGTGCTTTTTTCATTTGACAACGAATTCGTCCTGTGCAGGCAAAAAACTCTCACATCTCATCCCATAATGTCCATAATGTTCGGGTTTTCACCCGGCCAGAGGCCAGCTGCATATGCTGGTTTTTGCCTGAATTCAGAATATTTCTGCATCGAGCGGAAAAGAGGACTTCTCAAAAGAGCTGGCTGTCCTTACAGGCCATTTGGCAGGTAAAATGAAAAGGCAGAGCCGTGTGCAAATTCTGGCTTGAATCTGTACAACGGCCCGTTATGACTTCTGAAAACAACTGGCGAAAAAGCTGATAAGCCTGGATCATTGGATCACAGATCCCGGCCTGCCTGGATCTGCTGGCTTAGCGGATTCGATGTTCTGGCTGGATGGAAAGTAAAAACCGTCCCCGACCAGAACCAGTTTTTTACCAGCTGTATAAAAGAAACTGTCATGAATCAGGGGGATTTTTATGATTACAGCCAGTGCAACCATGAAAGGAACACTTCATGAAGAAAAGGGAATTGCCAACCAGGATGCCGTCTGCCTGGTCGAAAAAGCCGGCTACTCGTGTGCCATTCTGGGGGATGGCGTTTCGTTAAAATCAGACTGGACCTTTTCAAACAGCGAAATTGCTTCGGCAATCGTTACCCGTTCAGCCGCCATGTATCTGGAAGAAATGCTCAAAACAAGCCTGGATGACCAGCAGGCCATGGATCTGGTCAGGGATACTTTCCAGTTTGCAGAACAGATGCTGGAAGAAAGCCTGGAAAAAGCCGGAATTCCGTTTCTTGACTGCCAGACGACCCTCATCGTTGCCTTGTTTAAAGAAGGCCGGCTCTATGGCGGAATTGCCGGGGATGGCGGAATTCTTTATGAGCAGAAAGATGGAAGCATCGGCCTGATGGTCACTCACCTGAAAACATCGTCGTCCGTATTCCCAATCGGAGACACGCATCAGTGGCGCTTTTTTGAAGCGGGCAGCACCGGGCAGCCAGTCATCCAGGTTCTGGCCGCAACCGATGGCGTATTCGATCAGCTGATCATCCCGTATAACGGCCAGCCGGTTGGAAATTTTGAAGAGATTTCCCGGCTTTTCCAGATCGGATCCATTCCTGAAAACCAGCGGCACGACTGGCTGGAAAAGCAGATTGCTGCGCTTCCCGGATATGATGACAAAACCATTGCACTGCTGATCGATCCTGAAAAGCGCAAAGAACAGGATATCCAGAATCAGGAGGGCGGCCGCTATACTCCAGAAAGCCAGGATGCCGATCCGGATTGAGAAGGCCGGAATGAATCTGTTTGAACAGGAAGCAGCCATAGTTTATCCTCTGGCCAGAAGACCCCGACTGAATGGGCAGAGCTCGAGCCTGAAAG
>Jenna_p1__coassemble_3442_pt1 | contig 5830 bp, 6 predicted proteins | sample Jenna_p1__metabat2_low_PE_009 | metagenome-assembled genome bin Jenna_p1
TTCCATAAAGTCGTCCGGAGAAGGAAGCGATCAGCAAGAGCAGGTCTTCAACAAGTTCCTGCTGAGGATTCTTCATTTCGTCTGATTCCAGAATAACAATCTCCGTGTGATGATCTTCAAAAAACCACTTAAGGTAATCAAATCCGAATCGGGTTAGTCGGTCTTTGTGAGAAATGAAAAGGAAACTTCGTCACGCCGTATCATTCCAGCCAGTCGAAGCAGTCCTTTTCTTTTTGTGTTCAGTCCTGACCCGATGTCCTTGATGATCTCTGCATGATTTAAAGAATATGAAGAGGCCTGCTCCAGAACCAGGACGATCTGTCTTTCCAAATCACCGTTTTTTGCCTGACCATGACTGGAGACTCTTGCGTAAATCAGGTCTTTTCCCGGTTCATCTTCCAGAAGCAGCCGGTTTTTTTCTGAGCAGACGGATCACTTCATCTTCAGGAATCAGAAACCTGTTCTTCGTTCCTTCTATGACAATATGTTTGACTTCATTGCGAAGAGCCCAAAAGTATGGAGTTTTTGGGTTCAAATTGAGCATTCGGCCTGCCTCGCCGGTAGTGTAATAATCTTTGTTAAGTGCGGACAGTTTGATCATAGACATTATCCTTATATTCACATATGGTTCTTAAGGATAATATTACTTTAATTATCAAACTGTTTCTGACCCTTTTGGTCTCAGGCTGCCTTTTCGTATCCTGCCGGCAGTTTGATTGCCCTGCTCATTTCATGTAAAATCCTCAGGAAGACAAACCGCCTTTATTTATGCTTTTTTGATGACCTCCCTGGTCTGGAAAGGATTTGATATACACCATGCCTACTTTGCGTGCTGCTGCCGCACCCAAAAAGACCGCCGGCAATACCCGGCCTTATGAGTATTCCAAAGCGGTCTGGACCTGGATCAGTATTTTTCTGGCGGCTGATCTGGTCCTCAATATCATCTGGATGCTGACCATCCCGATGTCCAAAGCTCCGGATGAGGAAGTCCGGATCATTCTCTCGGACTATGTCTTCCAGCATGGCGCCCTGCCCAATGCCTGGGATGAAGCCGTCCGGATTAACGGCTGGGGCTTTTCGTATGCCCTGCGGCCCATGCTGGTCAATATCCTGGGGGCCTTTAACATGTGGGTTGTCTCCCTGTTTACCGACAGCCTGTATGCCCAGGTTCTGGCCGTGCGGATTATTTCCTGCTTTTCCGGGACTGCCATGGTCTACTTTGTCTTTCGCTGCGGCCAGTACCTGGGCTGGAAGCCGGCCTGGTCCTGGATGGCCGCGGCCATCTGCGGCCTGATGCCCCAGATCACTTTCCTGGCCGGCTACCACAACAACGACCTGTTTTCCACTGCCTGTGTCACGGCTGTGATGTATTGCTGGCTGCGGGGAATGCGGGAGAAGTGGACGTGGCCTGACTGCATCAAGTTTGCTATCGCGATGGGCGTCACGATTCTTTCCTACTACAACGCCTATCCTTATATTCTGTTTTCAATTCCTCTGTTTTTCCTGACCGCTTTTCACCGGAAGATGCCCCGGTATGAAAAACGGGAGATGTGGAAGAAAACCGGTGTGATCGTGCTGATCACCTTCCTGATTGCCGGCTGGTGGTTTATCCGCATGGGCATGCTGTATGACGGGGATATTCTGGGCTCCAAAACCCGCCTGGTCATGGGCGAGCAGTTTGCGGAGTACGCGAAAAAGCCTTCCGTCATCTTCAAGCCGCAGCGCGAGGGTGTTTCCTATTTTGAGCTGTGGAACTTTACCCATGGCGATCCGTTCAGCTGGAGCAAGAAGACATTCATGTCCTCTATCGCTCTGCTTGGAGTGATGGACTTCCTGTTTCCGGCTCAGGTTTACGACTATCCGGCCCTGATCCTGACCATCGGTCTGGGGCTCTTTATCCTCCAGTTTATTTACTGGATTGTGCGCCAGATTTACCGGGCGATTAAAAAGCAGCCCTGTGATCACCAGGCAAACCAGGATCTTCTGTTTTTTATCCTGGCTGCCCTGAGTGCAGCGCTGGTGATTGCCCTGGCTCTCTATTATTCGTGGACGGATGACTACCAGCCGCAGGGGCGCTATATTATCCCGGCCTTTACCACTTTTGTTCTGGCCATGACAGCCGGATACCGGTTTGGGGCCATAATGATTGGCAAGTGTTTCGGCCGGTTTGCCCAGGATGCGACCACAGCCCTGTCCTGGATCGTCTCAGTTGCTGCTGTGGCCTTTATGATTACGCTGCAGGCGTACTGCTACGGCCGGATCATGCCGGACTACATCGAGCGGCCAAGGCTGACCCAGTCCTATATCGAACACCGCTTGAAATACTCGCCGCAAGGATCAAAACAGACGGCTGAAGAAGCAGCTTTAAAAAAGAAGAATCCTGCCGGATCTTCTTTGTCTTCCCAGTCCGCTTCAGAAAATCCGCTTCCTGCCAGCCAGCCGGAACTGGTTCCGGCTCAGTAAAGCAGCCCAAAGCAGACCTTCCCGACTGTTTTATCCGGAGCGGCCTGCTTTCAGAAAAGGCCATTGCCCGTTCTTTGCCCGGCAAAGAGCAGGTGATGGCCTTTTTCAGCTTCTTGAAAGACCGACCCTTTTCAGGACTGGCGGCTCAGTTTTTATGACTTCTTTGGGGACTTTTTTCAAATTAAAGGGAGAGCCACCTCCTGCTGTCTATATACAGGCAGGAGGTGGCTTATGAAAAAACCATTGAATGCTGCAGCCGGTCTTTTAGAATCTGATCCAGATGATCCTGGCTCGGCCAGCGGTAAACCAAGATCGGCAAACCATGCAAAATCCCAAGTGCTGGAAAAAGAAAAGACGGAACGGCCTGATCATGATCCATTAAGGTCTGGTCTTAAAAATCCAAAACCGCCAGTTCCTTTTGTGGGCGAATCTCCACCATCCAGTCCTCCGGCTGCTTTGAATTTGCCGTTCGTTCCGACTGAAACAGCCCGGGCTTTAATGCGTGCAGATCAGCCCTGGTCTGATCTGCACGCCAGGTCGCTGATTGCCTGTCTGCCGGTCATCGCGCTGACACTTAAGAAAGTCTATCCGGATTACCGCAAATATTCCCTTGAACAGATTGGCCAGAATATTCAGCCGGGCGATCTTCCATTCCTTTGGAAGAGCAAAAAAAGTTCATGGCAAACTCAGAGCAGATTTTTGGAGAATATGGCCGGCTTCACTATGACATCCCATCCTGGATCCGGGACATGGAAACCCAGGAAGATATCCTGATCAGCATTGAGCTGCAGCTGGCTTCCCTTACACCCCAGAAACTTTATAACCGTCTGCTGACTTATCTTGCCCAGATGATCGTCTTCCAGAAAAGCAATGATCGGGGATTTCTTAATGACCGGTACGAAGATCTCAAGCCGATGCGCACTCTGTGGATTTTCCCCCGCGCCCGCCAGAATCTTCATATTCACCTCAATGAAACAGTCCAGAACGCTCTGGATCTTCTGGAAAAAGAACTGGGTCCAAAAAGGCTGCCCCAAACCGAAAAGGATATGATCCGTCATCTGCTTAAAATGATTGATATCCGCCTGATCTTTGTAGATCCCGACGATCTGGATACAATTAAATCAGATGAAGTCCTGACTTTTGTTTTTCAGATGTTTGGACAAACCGATCGAAATGAAACGATCGCCTGTGTACAGAAAGAAGGGATTGCCCTGGAAAAAGAATTCCTGGAACGAATGGACCGCTATGAATACTGCCTGATGGGACTGGATAAAGAAGAAAGAACAGTCATGCGGGCTGAAGTGGGTGATCTGCGAGATAAAGTCGACAGCCTGCAGGAAGAAAACCATGTTCTGCGACAGGAACTCGCCAGACTGAAGATGCTGCAGAAAGAAAATGACGGGAACACGGATAAAAAATCATGAGCTGGAATAAAGAATTTACATCATTTTTCAGCTTTCAAATCTGCCTTCCCTGGTATTGAGCTGTTTTAGGTCCGCGCGGCCTGAAATTTAATGGACAGAAAAAGAACTTCCCGGCGGGAAGTTCTTTTTCTGTCTGGAGGCAGGTTTTCCTGTTCAGGTTCCTTTCAGTGAAGGCGGCTTGCGCTGTTCTTCCATTCCAGGGATGTAGACTTCCGATTCAATAAACCAGCGGGTCCGCTCCCAGAACAGCCTTCGCTCCTGGTTTCCCATCCGGCAGGTATAGCAGATTCCGCATCCCCCGGCTTTCGAATACGTTTCCCGCACGCTGATCACTTTATCGATGCGATAGCGCCGATGCTGCCAGCACACATACATCGGCTTGAAAGACCCGTCCTGAAAGATCAGGGTAACTACATCCACGTAGTACTTAAAAATTTTCATGCTAGAACACCTGTTTTATCCAGTCCGCAAGAAAGTCCATGGGGGAAGGCCTTTTCTAGCGGCCGATCGGTCCTTCTAATACCCCGATGGGGTGGACCTGATGGAGCAGTCCCAGCGGATCAAAATCAGTGATCTGGCTGTCTGTCTGGCTGGAAGCCATGCGGCACGCATCATAGCCATAGCGCATGCGGATGTCATACAGAACTTTCTCCATCGAACGCTCCTTGTGCCGTTTGTCCGGCGGGGAAAAAAGATCCAGCTGATCATAGCCCTGCCACTGGGAAAGCCCGCAGATACTGATGCCCACCGAGCGCAGAGCCTGATCCTGGTCCCACAGCATGGCAGCCAGCTCCATGGCAGCCTGCAGAATATCCTGGGCCAGATCCGTATACTGGGCCAGCTTTTTCTGGCATCCTTTTCCTTTCAGGTCGGTTGAACGAAGCCATATGTGAATGGTGCTGCCTTTCAACCCGGCCTGGCGAAGCCTTGCGGCAATCGATTCGCTAAGCACCCGGAAAACTTCCTGCAGCTGGGTCATGCTTTGAATATCCTTGACGACCGTCTTGGAATTGCCGACAGATTTTATGGGGCGGGTATATCCCGTTTCATGGACTTCTCCTTCATCAAGTCCGTTGGCATACATCCATAAAAGCCCGCCCATGACTCCAAATCGTCTGGTCAGCACCAGCCTGGGGGTTTGGGCCAGGTCGCCGATTGTAAAGATCCGCATTTCATTGAGATGATGGCGCATGCGCGAGCCCACCATCAGAAGATCCTCGACCGGACGCTGCCACAAAAGCTCCTGGAAATTTTCCTCGGTGATCAGCGCAAATCCTTTATGCTTGAAAATGTCGCTTCCAAGCTTGGCAAATACTTTGTTGAACGAAACACCCATGCTCACGGTAATTCCAAACGTTTCAAAAACTTCATCCTGAATTTTTTTGGCCAGCTGAATGCCATCGCCAAACAGAAGCTGGGAGTGGCTCAGATCGATCCAGGCTTCATCCAGGCCAAAGGACTCTACCCGGTCAGTATACCGGCGGTAAATATCCTTGATTTTTTCAGTGTAGTAAGTGTAGGCATCATAATCCGGATGGACAATCAGAAGCTCAGGGCACTTCTTTTTGGCTTCCCGCAAAGATTCTCCCGTCTTTACTCCCGCAGCTTTGGCCAGATCGTTTTTGGCCAGAATAATTCCATGGCGCTTTTCTTCGCTGCCGCCCACGGCCATGGGCACATTTCTCAGATCGGGATAGAGCATTTCCTCGATCTGGGCATAGCAGTGATTGATATCGCTGTGTACAATTACCCGTTTCATGATTCGAGTATAAATCGCCTCTTCAATTCGTTCAACATATTTACGTATCTTTTACGCACCATCATTCGCTCTCATTCGCATTTTATTTGCGAAAAGCAGGAACAAATTGCTTGCAGACCCCTTTTACGTGCTATAATCCGGAGTTTGACAGTTATTTGAACATAAAAAGGTGATATCTGCTTTA
>Jenna_p1__coassemble_4473_pt1 | contig 4481 bp, 4 predicted proteins | sample Jenna_p1__metabat2_low_PE_009 | metagenome-assembled genome bin Jenna_p1
TGTTGTCAGCAGCCCGTTTCACGGTCTGCGTGTAGTTCCTTGTAAACTGACCTAAAGAATGTCAAAAAAATCAGCAGCACTGTTATCAAACCTATCAAGAGCCTAATAACCAAGTCGTAATTAAAGGTAGTCAAAACATAAGAAGTCACGAGTTCTGACATCCATATTTCAATTAGCACGAATTCAAATACATGCTGAAGTGGCAATCACTAAAAAGTCACATTGTTTTGATACCATCTTGGGCATAAAGGAGTGAACCGCGATGCGGGGCTGCCAGAAACAAACAGACTGGCGGTGTTGAGAAAATGAAAGAACAACTGTTTTTAAATGCTTTTGACTGCATACTTGCAGCATCCGATTTTCTGAATTATGCAGAAGGGGGTTCCAGTTTCCTCTTTGATGAAATGGTCAGGACTGGCTTTTCCAAAGAAGAAGCTGATCAGGCAATGATGACCTTCGGATCGAAAATGCTCGACCACGCATCCATCTACATGGAATGTTTTGAAGGGTTGGGAGTCGAACCCGAATATGATGAATGGTCGCAGCGAAGCGAGGTAATTCAAGCTGCCAGAGAACGGCTGATTCAAGCCATTGGAGTTGCTGACGAGATTCTCGCTCAGCCTGACTTAGCCTGCTGATATCAACGAGCCAAATTTTACCGGTCAAAAAGTCAGCTGGAAGTGGAGCTTTCTTTCAAAAGATGTCCCATCTTTTTGATAACCTTTCAGCATGAAAATACTGACTGGAATAGAAAACAAAACAAGGAGCAGTTTTTATCCATTCTTCTTGATGGAGATAGAACCTTTGATAAAGCTGCCGCTGGCTATCTAAAGTCGACCAAGGACTCCGGTTTACTTGAACTCTATGAAGAGTGGAGCAAACCTGCTTTACTGACGATATTTGTTGGAAACAGAATTCTGGACGAGCTGGATAAGCTCTATCCCGGAATTGATATACGCCCTGAACAAGACTCTTTGCCTGAGGCTAAACAACATACTCAACCGGAGGATATCCTCCTGAAAGCATCTGCTGACGCGGGTGCTTTTTCTTTTGAAAGGAGAGCTCATGAAACTAAGAAATCCGTTTCGCAGAAAAGTCAGTAACCAGACCGCTGGTGCCGGGTACCGGTTCTTTCTGGGGAACTCCACATCGGGAAAGCGGGTGAATGAACGCTCCTCTATGCAAATGACCGCTGTCTACTCCTGTGTTCGCATTCTTTCTGAAGCCGTCGCTTCTCTTCCATTGCTGGTGTACGAACAGTCAGACAGCCATTCCCAGAGGGCCAGAGATCATCCGCTCTATTTCCTTTTACACGATGAGCCAAATCCGGAAATGACTTCATTCATTTTCAGGGAAACATTGATGACCCATCTGCTGCTCTGGGGAAATGCCTATGCGCAGATCATTCGCAATGGGAAAGGAGAGGTTGTTGCTCTTTACCCTTTAATGCCGGATCGAATGAAGGTGGACCGGGATGAAGACGGCCAGCTTTTCTACGAGTATCAGGTATCCAAAGCGAATCCATCCATTAATACGGCCGGTACGGTAAGGCTGCATCCCCAGGATGTCCTTCATATTCCGGGTCTTGGTTTTGATGGTCTGGTTGGCTACTCTCCCATCGCCATGGCTAAGAATGCTATCGGAATGGCAATTGCCTGCGAAGAATATGGAGCGAAGTTTTTCGCTCATGGAGCAGCACCATCAGGTGTTCTTGAACATCCAGGGGTACTGAAAGACCCCTCGAAACTGCGCGACAGCTGGCAGGCGACCTTTGGAGGCTCTGCCAATTCCGGTAAAGTAGCTGTGCTGGAAGAAGGCGTGAAGTATACCCCGATTTCGATAGCACCGGAGCAGGCGCAGTTTCTGGAAACACGGAAGTTTCAGATCAATGAGATCGCCAGAATTTTCCGGATCCCACCTCATATGGTCGGAGATCTGGAGAAGTCTTCCTTCTCAAATATTGAGCAGCAGTCTCTGGAGTTTGTGAAATATACACTCGACCCTTGGGTTTCCAGATGGGAGCAGGCCATGACAAAGATCCTGCTGACTCCGGAAGAGAAGAAGAAATACACGATCAAGTTCAATGTAGATGGTCTTCTCAGAGGAGATTATCAAAGCCGGATGAACGGCTATGCAATCGCAAGACAGAACGGATGGATGTCTGCTAATGACATACGCCGATTAGAAGAACTGGATCCCATCCCGGAAGAAGCGGGTGGGAATCTGTATCTGGTAAACGGGAATATGCTGCCGCTACAGCAGGCTGGCAGCTTTTATTCTGGAAAGGAGGAAGACGATGAAGTTTTGGAAATGGATCAGAAACAAGACGAATCCGGAAATGGAGACTCCAACGGAGACCAGGACCCTGTTCCTGAACGGAACAATCGCAGAAGAAACCTGGTTTGATGATGAAATCTCTCCAAAGCAGTTCAAAGATGAACTGATGGAAGATTCCGGCGATATTTCTGTCTGGATCAATTCGCCTGGCGGGGATTGCTTTGCAGCTGCTCAGATTTACAACATGCTCTGCGAATATCCTGGAAAGGTTACGGTCAAGATCGATGGAATCGCTGCTTCGGCGGCTTCGGTCATTGCCATGGCTGGAGACAGCATCCAGGTAAGCCCGGTTTCCATGCTGATGATTCATAACCCGGCCACGATGGCTATGGGAGATCAGCATGAAATGAAAAAGGCGGCTGCAATGCTAAGCGAAGTAAAAGAATCCATTATCAACGCCTATGAGAAAAAGACCGGACTGGCGCGAGCCAGAATCTCGAAACTCATGGACGATGAAACCTGGATGAATGCGGGCAAAGCCATCGAGCTGGGTTTTGCAGATGGCTACATCGAAAAATCTACAGCCACAGAAGAAGTGGAAGCACAGGGCATGGGGATCGCAAACTCCATGCTTTTTTCAAGCCGTAAAGTCATGAACAGCCTGACCAACCGGCTTAAAGAAGAACGAGTGGAAGCGGGTCCTTATCTGGATCGGCTGGACCTGATGAAAACATGGAGGGATAAAAATGACTAAACTTATGAATCTGATTGAAAAGCGCAACCAGGCCTGGAATGCTGCAAAAGCCTTTGTAGAAGCAAGACAGGATGCAGATGGCCTTCTGTCCAAAGAGGATGCGAAGGCTTACGAAGCCATGGAAGCAAAAGTCAAAGACTATTCTGTGGAGATTGAACGTCTGCAGGGTATGGAAGCTCTGGAAAACGAACTGAATCAGCCTACTTCCAGGCCGATCATGACTAAACCGTCTGCAGGAAATGCAGAGCCGGAAAACTTCAGAGCAGCCAAAGCCTATAAGAGCGCACTGCTGATGGCGATGCGTACCAACTTCAAGCAGATCTCCAATATCCTGCAGGAAGGAACCGCTGCGGATGGAGGGTATCTCGTACCGATTGAATACGATTCCAGACTGATCGATGTTCTCAATGAAGAAAACATCGTGCGCAAACTGGCAACCAGCATCACCACTTCCGGTGAACACCGCATCAACATCGCCGGTTCCAAGCCGGCTGCTTCCTGGATTGAAGAGGGTGAAGCCCTGACCTTTGGAGATGCGAAGTTCTCCCAGATCATGCTGGATGCTCATAAGCTGCATGTAGCTGTCAAGGTCACTGAAGAGCTGCTCTATGACAATGCCTTCAATCTGGAAAACTACATCATCGACCAGTTCGGAAAGGCACTGGCTAATGCGGAAGAAGATGCCTTCCTCAATGGCGCGACGGATGGAAGACCGGTCGGCATCTTTGCAGAAACGGGCGGAGGAACTCTTGCAGCGACGACCACCACTCTGAAAGCCGATGACCTGATTGATCTGGTTTATGCTCTCAAGCGTCCTTATCGCAAAAATGCTGCGTTCATTCTCAACGACAAGCTCATCGCAAAAATCAGAAAACTGAAATATTCGGATGGAAAAGAATACATCTGGCAGCCCACTTTCGTAGAAGGTGAGCCCGATCGCATCCTTGGCTATCCGGTTTACACTTCTGCCTATGCGCCAGAAGACAAGATCGCCTTTGGTGATTTCTCCTACTACAACATTGGAGATCGCGGAACCAGATCTTTCTCTGAGCTGCGTGAACTGTTCGCAGGCAATGGCATGATCGGCTTTGTGGCTAAAGAGCGAGTAGACGGAAAACTCGTACTGCCGGAAGCTGTCCAAATCCTGACCATTGGATCTGGCTCCTGATAGGAGGCGGTGACAAGTGATTACACTTGAACTTGTCAAAGAATGGCTCAAGGTAGACCAGGATGATTTTGATGAGCTGACTGAGGAACTGCTCCAGTCAGCTTCTTCTATTTGTACGGACGTACTCCGTCTGGAATCAGTCGATGATCTCGAACCGACACCGCTCAACAAGATCGCCATTCTGTTTACGATGTCCTATCTGTTTGAACACCGGGAAGATGCAGATATCAACCAGTTGAAAACCAACCTTCGCGCATTACTTGAACCAGATCGAAAGGCGGC
>Jenna_p1__coassemble_5688_pt1 | contig 3544 bp, 4 predicted proteins | sample Jenna_p1__metabat2_low_PE_009 | metagenome-assembled genome bin Jenna_p1
TTATCTCAAATGGATAATTTGGCAATCTCTTATGCCTTTAACCGAATGGCATTGGTTCAGTCCTGACCCGATGTCCTTGATGATCTCTGCATGATTTAAAGAATATGAAGAGGCCTGCTCCAGAACCAGGACGATCTGTCTTTCCAAATCACCGTTTTTTGCCTGACCATGACTGGAGACTCTTGCGTAAATCAGGTCTTTTCCCGGTTCATCTTCCAGAAGCAGCCGGTTTTTTTCTGAGCAGACGGATCACTTCATCTTCAGGAATCAGAAACCTGTTCTTCGTTCCTTCTATGACAATATGTTTGACTTCATTGCGAAGAGCCCAAAAGTATGGAGTTTTTGGGTTCAAATTGAGCATCCGGCCTGCCTCGCCGGTAGTGTAATAATCTTTGTTAAGTGCGAACAGTTTGATCATAGACATTATCCTTATATTCACATATGTTTTTTTAAGGATAATATTATTTTAATTACTTTAATTATCAAACTGTGTCTGACCCTGTTTTCTGTTTCTCTTCTTTACAGACGGTCTGATTTTTTTGCTTCTTTGATGGTAACAGTATTTTGCCGGGACTGAATGATTTTTTCGTATATCCTTGCTTCTTCCAGCTGTTTGAGCACTTCCACTGACTGGGCGTTTTGCGGACTGGTTTTGATGATCTGGCTTATTGGAGCATCCTGGTCCCTTTATCTGCAAGCTGGAAGATGACGGGCTGATCGGACAAATCTTGCAGATTAGATGACAGTTTGGCCGTTTTTTTCAAAACAGCCGGCAATGCCTGATGAAATCCGGCCGGCAGTTCAGGCAAAATACGAAGCAAAGAGAGCCGGCTGCTATCCACTCCGGGAAAAGGAATCCTGGAAAAATGGCAGCTCATGAAAGAGAGAATAAAGTATAGTTCGAACAATGCGGCGGATCCGGCAGGCACTGAATAAAGGACAGTGCGAGCAGATCCTTAAAGCCAATACGCATGGCGTGCTGGGTGTCAATGGCGAGGATGGCTATCCTTATACGGTTCCCCTCAGCTATGCCTTTGAAGATGGCAAAATCTGGTTTCACTGCGTGCTGAGCGGCTACAAGATGGATGCGATTCAGAACAGTCCAAAATGCTCGTTCTGTGTTGTTCATCAGGACGATGTCCATAAGAAAACCTATACCACTCGCTACCAGAGTGCCATCTGCTCCGGTAAAATCCACTCTCTTGAAGGAGAACAAAAGAAGCCCGCGATCGAGCCTCTGGCCTTGAAATACTATCCGGAAGAAAGCAGGGAACACCGTGAGCAGACGATTGAAAACGCCTGGAACCGGATGACAGTTCTGCAGATGGATATTGAACAAATCAGCGGCAAGCAGGGCAAAGAACTGCTGGAATCCTGAATATAAGTTTTCTTTTCTGCATTCTTTTGCCGGGCTTTTCGCGTTCAATCAAAGGCACAGGCCGGCATTAAAGAACCGGCAATACCTGTTCTTTACAGGAACAGTCTTCAGGCGGCAAGGCTTTGCTGGACTGAACAGAATAAACAGAACAAATATTAGAAAAGAAAACCATTTGTAAGTGACAAAGCCAGTGCTCATACTGGAAACAGCCAGGACTGTTCCAAGAATACAGGACTGACGTGAAATGGAGGCAGCAATGAATACAGTTATCACATCACGGGAAGCAATTTTAGAAGGATGCCGGAAACTGTTCAAAAGCGAAGGCCCATCGCGGCTGAGCATTCGAAAAGTTGCCGGTTTGCTGGATATCTCAACCGGATCTATCTATCACTATTTTCCATCTAAGAGCACGCTGCTGCAGGCTGCTGTTGAAAGTGTCTGGCAGGAGATTTTTACCGGCAGCCAGCCTTGCGGATTTTCGACGGTCGAAGCCTGTGTTTCCTGGATTTTTGACTGCCTGAAACGGGGCGAAAAGGCTTATCCCGGATTTCTTGGCCTCCATTCCTCCTTGCTGGAAAATGAAAGCCAGAACACGGGCAGCCAGGAGCGCATGAGCCAGTCCTGGCAGAAGCTCAAAGCACTGCTGGTGCAGTCTTTGGAAAATGAGCTGGCTGGCCGGGATTCCAGGCAGCCGGAATCTGCTCCAGATCCAATTGACTGCTCTTCTGTGGAAACATTTGCGGATGCCGTGTTTTCACTGATCCTGGCCAGCGCCTACCTTCATACCATGGACGAAAAAGATGTTCTCGCTTATATTCATTGTCAGCTGCAGGATCATTAATTCCTGCGGCTTTTTCTTTGTCCCCCTGTTTTTGCCTGTATCCCGTCTATTCGTCCGGCTTTTTCGGCGATGCAAAACTGCCTTTTTCAGAAAAAGGCAAAAACTGGCTTTCGCTTTGTTCCAGGTGATTTGCGGGTGACAGAAGACGGACTGAGCCATTTGGCAGCCGGTTCATTGTCACTGATGATTGAAACGGCATGTCAGTTGGCATAAATAGAAGAAGTGTGTATCCTCAAACCGAACAGTGTCCGGTTTGAAAAAATTATGGCGTATACGGGGAAATCCTGTCTTCCGACTGCTGGATTTGCCTGCTCTGCCCTGCTTCAAAAAAGAGGGATGCGGGGTGCCTGAGCTGAATACTGAATTGATGAGCTGAATACTGAATTGAAAGGAGACTTTATGCAGGCAGTATTTGAAACACTTTTCGATGCCGCTTATCTAATTTTTGTCATCACAACCGGCATCCTGATTCTGAAAAAAGCCCGGGGCAGAAAAGAATTTCTGCTGTTTGGAGCTATGGCTGCTGTCTTAGGATGCGGAGATGCTTTCCATCTTGTTCCGCGCATGCTGGCTCTTTGCACGACCGGATTTGACAGCTATACAGCCGCACTTGGCATTGGAAAACTGGTTACCTCGATTACCATGACCATCTTTTATGTTCTTCTGTATTATGTCTGGGTCAGCCTGTATCCCTCTCATAACAGCCGCAGCCTTGGCTGGTGCGTGTGGATTCTGGCGATTGTGCGGATTGCTCTTTGCCTTTTTCCGCAAAACGACTGGCTGGCCAAAACAGAACCGCTCTCCTGGGGAATCTACCGCAATATCCCGTTTGCGATTCTTGGGATCCTGATGATTGTTCTCTTTGCCAGAACTTCAGGAAAAGAACCGGCTTCACCCTTCCACTGGATGTGGCTGGCCATTACGCTGAGTTTTGCTTTCTACATTCCTGTCGTCCTTTTTGCGGGTACCTTCCCGCCCATCGGCATGCTGATGATCCCGAAAACCTGTGCTTATATCTGGATTGTGTGCATGGGCTGGAATGCACTGAAGCGGACCGAAGCCTGAATTCTGGATGGCCTAAGCAAAGTCAGCATCCAGATGGAAAAGAAGATGAGAAAGAAGCCATAAACTGGCTGATTCATCATCTTATTTCAAATATGGATTTCAGTATGTTTGATTGATCCCCAAAATAAACCATCCTGAATCGAAAAAAGAACAGAAGATTAGTCCCAAACCTGGAACAGCTTCTGTTCTTTTTCTGTTTCTATTCATTAGTCATTGAATTTATCGATGCTCGACCCTGTAAACAGGAAGCTCTCATTTAC
>Jenna_p1__coassemble_7134_pt1 | contig 2861 bp, 2 predicted proteins | sample Jenna_p1__metabat2_low_PE_009 | metagenome-assembled genome bin Jenna_p1
TATTGCTCTTTGCGAAACGGACAGAAAAGGAAACATCATCTGTGCCAGAAGGATCAGCCTTCCCGGGCTTGGCAAAAAAAATCACAGCTACAATCAGGGGATCGACCAGATGAGGGCGTATGTAAAAGAGATCACAGCCGAAGCCCGATCCAAAGGCAAAGATCTTGTCATCGAAGATCTTGACTTCTGTGCTGAGAAGTCAGACTTGCAGAAGAATAAAACCTATAATCGAATGATCACTCAGCTTGCCTACAGCCAGTACACAAAGGCAGTAAAAAGAAGGTGCTTTAAAGACAATGTGGATCTGAAGATCGTAGATCCAGCTTATACCTCAAAGAAAGCAAAAGAGACAGTATGCAGGGAACTGGGCATCAACACTCATCTTGGTGCGGCCTGCATGATCGCAAGAAGAGGTCTGGGCCTCTTTTAATACAGACAAAAAACCTCCTGCAGGGAGGAAGGAAACGCCAGAGGATGTTTCTTTCAGGCCCTGCGGGAGGAGATTCAAAACAAGCTGTCCGGCTCAATGCATCAAGGTGCAGGCCCCGGAACAGAACCGGCATCAGGCGTAGGATGCCGGGCCGCCAAAACGGTATGGAAATCTCAATTCCAGATTTTCCAATTATTAGCTACGCTCTGAAGTGTAAAAGGAAATTTGCTCTCCGTTTTGGTAAGCTGAATGCCCGGCAGGCTAAATATACTTTAGACCATAATGTAGTTAAAAAGCTCTGTTCAGGAGATAAAACATGGGCAGATGTAACTGAGAAAGATTTTAAATTTTCTGTAGATCAAAAGGGTGTAGATATGAAAATCGGTCTGGACATCGCCTCCATGGCCTATAAAAAACAAGTATCTCAAATTGTTCTGATTTCTGGAGACAGTGATTTTGTAGCAGCAGCCAAATTAGCCAGGAGAGAAGGGATCGATTTTATACTTGATCCTTTGGGTCCGTCTGTTAAGGAAGAGCTTCGGGAACACGTAGATGGACTTAGAACCTGTGACTCAGCTTATAAAAAATGAGCTTTAAATCTGTCCGTACAGATTGAAGATACTGTTTTCGAAATAATCGGAATTCATCTTTTACTGTTCCGTAAACTGTTAGCATTGATTCCACTCAAATTAAGCATCTATATTGCGCTGCGACCAGCATGAAAAGACGAAAAGCAAAAAATTCCGGCCTGGATACTATCCAGATACCGGAATTTTTTATAACTGAGCAATGGAGATTTTGTAAGCCAAAACGATGAACCGTTTTTTGCAGGCTTTGCAGAGTATCCAGCCTTATTTCTTATGGCCGCGCAGGAAAGCCGGAAGCTGTTTTCCCTTTTTGATCCAGGAGTAGTATTCCGCTGTAGCGGTAAATTCAACGTCGCCCGCCGAGTTCAGCGCTGTTTCAACAGAATCCTGTACCACACCAATGATAAAGCCAACCGCTACGACCTGCATGCCAATTTCCTGCGGAATGCCAAACAGCGAGCAGGCCATTGGAATCAGCAGCAGGCTTCCGCCAGCGACACCCGAAGCGCCGCAGGCACCAAGAGCTGAAACGACCGAAAGCAGGATGGCAGCCGGGATGGAAACGCTGATGCCCATTGTATTGGCTGCAGCCAGCGTCATGATGGTAATGGTAATGGCCGCACCATCCATGTTAATGGTTGAACCTAATGGGATGGAGACGGAATAGAAATCTTCATCCAGCCCCAAATTCTGGCACAGTTCCATATTGACAGGAATGTTGGCCGCCGAGCTGCGGGTAAAGAAAGCTGGGATACCGGATTCTTTCAGGCAGCGGAAAACGAGAGGATACGGATTGACACGCAGGTAGATGAAGATGACCAGCGGGTTGATGACTAAGGCCATAAACAGCATCGTTCCAACCAGCAGGAGAAGCAGCTTGCCATAATCGGAGAAGATGGCCAGGCCGCTGTCTGAAACGGTCGTAAAGATCAGGCCCATGATGCCAAAGGGAGCCAGGTTGATGATCCAGCGCACGATCATGCTGACGCCTTCGGCTGCATCTTTCATGAACTGCTTGGCACTGGGGCTGGCGCATTTTTTCATCGCAAATCCAAACAGGACCGCATAGAACAGGATGCCGATATAGTTTCCATTTGCGATGGAAGCAACAGGGTTGGTGACAATATTGGCCAGCAGGGTATGGAACACATCGCCAAGTCCCTGCGGAGCGGCACTTTCTTCAACAGCAGCGCCCAGCGCAATCGTCTGGGGAAACAGTTCGCTGGTAAAGACGGCCAGTACAGCAGCCAGGAACGTCGTCAGCATATACAGGAAGATGACAGTTCCAAACCGCTTGTCCAGGCTGGACTTGTTCTGGGCCAGCGAGCTGGCGACCAGTACAAACACCAGGACTGGAGCTGTACCTTTCAAGGCACCGACAAACAGGTTTCCGAATTCGCCGATCCAGGTCCATCCTGGAGCGAGCATGGCCAGCAGGATACCGATGACCATGCCAATGAGAATCCGGAGGATCAGGCTTGTCTTGTTATAACGCTTAACTGCATTTTTGAAAAACAGCGAAACACTTTTCATAGAATTCTTGATTCTCCTTTTACCGATAAGCACTTTACCATCAAATTCACACATTAAGCGACACATGCACAAAATGCCGGCCGACGCCCGGATTTCTCCCTGGATTTGGCCCGATTTCTCACACTTTTCGTTTTTACAGGCTGAACAGATGCCTGCCGGCCAAAGACAGATCGCATCCCTTTCCATGCTGGCCGGCCGGTTATGGCTGGATCAGGAATGGCAGTCCGGCACCGGCGGCAGCCGGCTTTTACATCCTTATTTAATCCCTGTCCTTTCTGGCTCCTCTTTGGATGCTTTTATTCATCTGAGCC
>Jenna_p1__coassemble_7376_pt1 | contig 2777 bp, 2 predicted proteins | sample Jenna_p1__metabat2_low_PE_009 | metagenome-assembled genome bin Jenna_p1
ACATATCTTTCAGGGCTGGAGCGGGCGGCCATTCATCCCCGACTGAACGGGGAGCAAGGCTCATAATGAATTCTTTCAGGCTCGTGCTCTGCCCATTCAGTCGGGGTCTTCTGGCCAGAGGATAAAAAGAAGCATTCTGCTTCACCTTAAACGAGAAAAAATCGAAGAGTACTGATCCTGAGACCAGATTCTTCGATTTTTCTTATTCACTGCATTTTGTGATCTCCTCAGGAAAGAATAAAGAGATTTCAAAAGAGATCCGGGCGAACTATCTTTTCCAAAGGAAATACCCGGGCCGCTTATAAAAGCATAAGCAGTGTCCCGATTGTCTGGACAGCCAGGCCCAGGCCGCTTTTCCAGGAAAGCTTTTCGTGCAGAACACCGACACTGAAGGCAACGGTAACCAGAATGGAAAGCTTATCAATCGAGACCACTGCGCTGGCCGGTCCGGTGTGCAAAGCCCGGTAATAACAAAGCCAGCTCGCTCCGGTCGCGACACCGGACAGAAGGATAAAGGCCATCTCCTTTCTGGAAATGGCTGAGAGGGCCTTTTGCTTGTGCGTGATGAAAACCATCAGCCAGGCCATCACCAGCACAACTAGCGTCCGGACGGCCGTTCCCAGGTTGGAATCGATCTGGTCAATTCCGATTTTACCTGTAATCGCACTCAGGCTGGCAAAAGCGGCTGCTCCTATAGCAAACCAGATCCAGTGTGGAGAACAGGAACTCGCTATCTTATTTGTCTCCTGATTGCTGCTCTTGTTCTGGCCAGAGAGTCTGGCTGCAAAAGGATTGGGATCGAGCATCAGGAAGGTGCCAAGACCGATCAGAACAACGCCGGCTGCAGAAAAGGCTGAGACGGTTTCTTTTAACAGGACAAAAGCCAGAACGATTGTCAGCACCGTACTGGATTTATCCACGGCAGCCACCTGGGCAACCGGACCAGTCTGGATCGCCTTGAAATAGCACAGCCAGCTGGCTCCGGTAGCCAGCCCCGACAGGATTAAGAAAAGAAACGTTTTGAAGCTCATATCGGCCAGCCCGCTTTGGGCATGGGTAATAAAAACCATCAGCCAGGCAAACAGGACAACGACTATTGTCCGCAGGGCTGTAGCCAGGGTCGAATCAGTTTTACGAATCCCAAGCTTAGCCAGGATCGCGTTCAGCCCCGCAAAAAGCGCCGAGCCAATCGCAAAGACAATCCACATCTTGATTCCTTCTTTCTGCAAAATATTGACCGCTTCCAGCTTAAAGAATCACAGACTGCAGGCTGCACCAGCCAGTAAGCCTGAAGCCGGTCTTTCTTCGATTATCTCACTCTCTTTCTTTGTTCCACTTTACACACTTTGCCCGTGGATCTTATCCTTGTCCGGGCGCAGACTTCAATCTTTCCATAGGACAGCGATCCGTGCAATATTCGATTCAATCCATCAAAAAAGCCCGAAAGGCTTTCACCTTCCGGGCTTGCTGCCAGACCAGGAAAAATATTTCCCGGCTGCCTGGTTTACAGATTCAATTGGCAGAACATGACCAGGCTGTCTTCTAACCCGGCAGTTCCCTGCTGCATTATTTATCGATTGCTGAATGGTTTCCGGATTTTTTGATCCGGTTTCGGGCTGCAAACAGGATGATAAGCCCGGCCAGCGTGCAGGCAATGGCAATGTATTGCGAGGTCGAAAGACCATTGACAACACCCCGGACCATATCCCCTCTGAAAAACTCAATGCAGAAGCGGCCAAAGGAGTAAGCAATCAGGTAGACGGCACCGACTTCGCCATTGAACTTCTTTTTCTTTGAAAACCACTCCAGGAAAAAGAAGAGCGCAAAATCAAAGGCCGACATGACCAGCTGGCTGGGGAAAAGCGAAACGCCAGCCGGAGCCAGGGAGTTTTCCGGAAAGACAACGGAAAACCAGCTGTGCGTCTCCACGCCATAGCAGCAGCCCGCCAGAAAACAGCCAATCCGGCCAAATCCCTGGGCCAGGGCAACTTCCGGGATAATCAGATCAAACATCTTCCAGAAATTCATGCCGTGGTTTTTGCAGTAAAACCAGCCGGCAATCAGGCCGCCAATAATTCCGCCATACACAACCCAGCCATCGCCCAGGTTGGTCAGGATGGTCGGATCATTGGGAATATCGGGCAGCCGGGTAATCCAGTATAAAATTTTGGAACCGGCAAATCCGCCGGCCAGGATCGAAAAGACCAGCCACTCCAGTCTTTTGGGGTCCATCCCGATTTTCCTGACTTTCTTTTCCGCAAGCCAGTAGGCAACAAGAATTCCAATGGCAATCATCAGTCCATAAGAATAGACGTGAAGGCCCCCAAAAGAAAAAATTACAGGATACATAAGCACCTCATTTCTACAGAAACTGTATTGACAGGACAAACCGGAAATCTGCCGGCTTGTCATTTTTAAGTGATCGGCGATCAGCACAGATGTTTCTTTACCGTATCAAAAACAGGATCTGCGACAGATTTCTGGATCCTGTCTTCTTTTGGCAGAGTAAAACAGGCTGTTTTGAGCGCATGAAGACATTATAGCAAATTGCACTCAAAGAAAAACACACTCCTTTTGTCTCTTTGGAGGATGGATGGAGGGCGGACCAGGTTTATTCCTGAGTTTTTTGCATGCTTACTGTACAGATGCGTCAAAAGCCTCCCAAAATTGGGAGGCTGAAGTGTTTAAGAAAGACTGAATTCTTTATCCGGCAGCCAAAGAGAGTGAACCTCCCCACCCAAACGGACGATAAGTCCAGTCTTGTTTCTAAAACAGAC
>Jenna_p1__coassemble_7959_pt1 | contig 2597 bp, 1 predicted proteins | sample Jenna_p1__metabat2_low_PE_009 | metagenome-assembled genome bin Jenna_p1
TGATTTCGTGAATTGATTATTGAGTATTAAGTGTTGTTTCAAGAATCGACGTGTTAATTTCGAATATTGAATTGTCTGTAATCAGAGTTTTCAAAGAGCCATCGTTTTGTGAGAAGAGCCATCTCCCTCACAAGGCTTGTTTATCTTATCACCGAAGAGAAGCGAAGTCAACACCTTTTGTGAAATATTTTTAATTATTTCACAACCAGATTTCCAGTGAAGATTCACTGTCCATCCATGGATATTGCCTGCGGCTTTTAAGCCTGAATAAGATTTACGCTTTGGATATCGGTGATCTGAGTGATGCGCCGTTTCCTTAACGCTCATTAAGAATACCACCGAAGGACTCTTAACGCAAGTCTTTTTGTGAATATTTTTATAAATTTCACATTCAGGCAGGACTGGAGAAAACCCGGCATCGAAACCGGATCTTCAGATACTTTCCTTTTGCCTTCTATATAAACGCTCCTTTTCAGAAGCGGCTTGATCATTAGATCACATCCCGCCTTCCATGTCAAGCAAAAACGCCCGCCAAATGTTCGAGAACATCTGGCGGGCAAAATTCAAGCTGTTTAATCTGATCACTTCTGCTGATTTTTCAGCTGTGCTTCCTGTAAAGCTTTTGGATAGATTCTCCTGAACAGGAAGAAATCCAGCAGCAAAGCGATTCCTGCTGCTGCCGCTGAAATCAGAAGAACCGTATCAATGCCATGCGTCATTCCCTCAACACCTGGTGTACTCTGTACAAGACCGTTATAGGCAATTGAGAAAATTGCTGAAGCAAGTACGCCAGCCAAAGAAATAACAAATCCAACTACAGAAGTACCAATACCAAGATCCTGTCTGTTGAGCAGCGATTGTGCAGCCGGCATGGTCGCTACCGTCCGGAAAGAATCAGCTGCCCCGGTCAGTGCCAGAGCTGCAAAAACAAACCAGACCGGCATATTCGGGCCGATGAAGACCAGGCAGGCCATCGGCAAAATAATCAGGATGGCCGTAATAGCCAAAGCCTTCCAGTAGTTGCCAGTGGAGCGGGCTACCCATACGCCGGCAAATCCTGGAACAATAACTGAAAGAATTGTTCTTGGGATCTGAACAGTTCCAGATACCGCACCGCTCTGGCCCATAATCTGCTGCAGCGCCTGCGGGACATATACATTGATCGCATTCAAATAGACAACGCAAAGCCCGGCAATAGCCAGAAGCAGAACATAAGCTTTGTTTTTAAACAGTTTTAAAGGAATAAGCGGAGCCTGACATTTCTTCTCCCAGTAAATCAGGAGTATAAACGCAACGATACAGCCGGCAAGCATGCCAAGAACGAAATGGGAACCCCAGCCTAAAGTTGGTCCATAGTTTAAAGCAAATACCAGGCAGATCAGCGTAGCGGCCAGAAGAATAATTCCGAAGACATCCAGTTTCTTCTTCGCTACTACATCATTAAATGGATAAAACTTCACAACCAGAAACATTCCAATCGCCAGGATTACGGCCGGGAAAGCGTTGGCCAGACCGAGCATTCCTCTGTCAGCAAGAAAGCCGGCAAACCATGAGCCAATAAATCCGCCAACGGCCAGAGCCCCAGAAAGATAACCGGTATGTTTTGGAACCTGATCAGGCGAATAAATCTGCCTGACGGTAATAAAAGGCACTGAAGCGAATGCGCCCTGCCCGCCGGCCAGCAGGCAGCGAAGCAACAGATACAATCCAAGGCTGTTTACAAAAGCGAGTGCAACAGCACTGATGCAGACAAGCAGGCCAAACCAGAGAACAACCTTTCTGGTCCCGAGCATGTCCATTAAAGAACCGCCAACCGGGGTCATAATACAAAGTGCGGCTGACGAAATTGCGGTAACAAGTGAAAACGAATCTGCTCCATTCATGCTTTCCAGAACTGTCCCCTGAATATTTGCCAGACTCAGGCCAAAAGCAGACATGGAAACAGCCAGGAACAGGCATCCCAAAAATGTAAATCGCCGTTCATTCTGGGTAATGCCAGGAGCGGATGCTGAACTATCCGACATAGTAAAACTCCTTTCTGATCCTGTTCTTTTCTTCTCTTTTCAGGGTTATCTTAACAAAACAATGGAATACATTCCTGAGGATAACCCGGTAAATCAGCCAGATCAATTTCTAACCGCATCCAGATATTATCCAGCCAACCGGCTGCTCATTTGCAGATTTCTTCTTTAAAATTGTAAAAAAAAGCCCTGATCAGATGATTTCTCATCCGATCAGGGCTTTTTCTGTCCGGCAACTTCCTATTTTCGCATTCACTATCGTCGGCGTTTATCGGCTTAACTGCCAGGTTCGATATGGATCTGGGTGTTTCCCGATAGCTAACATCACCGTACTCTTGGCTTTTTCCTTTCAGACCGGATTGGCTCCGGCACTTTTGGGAAACTGCCTTTCTTTTATAGCACATGGATCTTCCAAAAACAAACATCAGCTTCGACTCACATTAGGTTACAGTTTATTGCTTGAAGATTGCTCTTCATTTTGTCTTACAGTGGAAGAAGTATGTCATCGTCGTGAATGACTCTTCTTCCCTCTCGAATCTTAGATTAAGCTTTCGACCGATTAGTACTGGCCAACTC